>NPIE01003514.1_pt1 | contig 25269 bp, 23 predicted proteins | sample 8637661 | NCBI WGS metagenome assembly NPIE01 (sample SAMN07420842, study PRJNA396082) | bioreactor metagenome | isolation source: sample BA12 brine-fed electro-methanogenic bioreactor BA | place: Japan: Kochi | collected 2016-12-09 | reverse complement strand
AAGAATAGAACGAACAACATGAACATACGAACGGACTGGAACAGAACCCTTACTCATAATTGCGTCTCCTCTGTTTTTTAACTTTTGATTAGCTTTTTTAAAAATACTCACTCTTTATACTCCTTTAAGAGTTTCAAACAGTTTGTTAATAGTACACTAGCGTTATTACATCGGTAGAAGTGTTCACAATAACAACTCCGCTAAACACTAGTCACGAACCCTCATACAGGTCTCCTTTCAGAATCTATTACAAGTTCATTTTAACAAATGAAAAACAGCAAAAACGTGGGACTCAACAATAATTATGAGTTTTATTTCTTGTGATCCACTGTAGAATAATGATTTGAAATTGTCAAGAAAATAAAGTTACAAAATATAAATGAAGTGACAAGAAGTATGGAAGGTTTATTTATTAGTGCTGAAACAGTAGATTGAATTTGTTTCGGGTTGTTCAACAAAGAACAAATTGTTACAGACAGATACGTTTTTAAATCCTTTGTAAATAGGGGAGGAATAACCCCAGACAACTTTTCCCTGTTGCAAATTCAACAAAACAATATTTCTGGTTTTGTCTGTTAGTAAAAGGTACTGCTCTATAATCATAGACTCACTATATTCAAAGCTTTCGGTATTTGTAGCATCATCCAAAGCTGTATAAGACCAGATCAATTCACCTGTTTCTGGTTCAAATTTCTCAATAACGAAAGTATCAGGTTTCTTTTCATAATCATATCTTCCAATCACAGTATTGTCATCAAGGGTACGATAGCAAAATGAAACTTTTTCGGATTTCCAAAGCAATTCTTTGGATTGTGGGCGTACCACATGAATATTGTTTTGGAAATTTGCATAAAATGGAAGAACAAGGGTATTTTTAGCAATAAAAGGTTTTCCAAAACTACTGATTATCCAGTCCGGTTTGTCTAAAGTACTGGAAGATTGATCATCTTTTTTTAAAGGAGGAACAATATAGGGAAAGACATCTGCTGAAGAATAGGGATATTCCCATAAAATTTTACCAGTGTCTCTTTTTACTGCACGAAATGGTTCATAGTGGTTGCCAAAGTATCCAATAATCTCATCTGTGGAAACAGCCAATTGAAGTTCGCTTGGAAGGGTATCGATAGGAACATAAAGATCCTGACGGTCCAATAAAATCTCACCATTGAATCGATCAATTGCATAACAAGAACTATCCTTGCATGTGAAAAATAAAATGTTGCCGGTTAAGAATAGATCGCTTCGTAATTCTTCCTGGGCATGAAACCGCCATAGTTCTGTACCATCTTGAATACGAATTGCAAAAACAACATCATTAGAATTGGCTATGTACAAGATACCGTCTACTATGTGGCAACCTCGGATAGGCTCGTTTTGACACTCCAGGGATTTGGTCCATAAGATTCGTTTATTTTTAAATTGATACGCCTGAATTTGATATGAGCTGTCATTTTGTTTTTCAAGCATAATCAATTTGTCATTGTCTTGGGTGAGGATATTTTTCCAAGATGGTGATGTATAGTGAAAAAGTATGTTTCCTGATTTCACATGAATATGGAACAGATTTCCTTGGGGATCTAAAAGCCAAAAATAGTTATCATTACAGTGCCAGTGGTGTCCCCATAGATAATCCTTAATTGATAATTTCCAATTCAAACGAACTTCTCTTCGATTGATATTTGGGTCTACCTTGTATTTTTTTCATCAAATCTTCATCCTTTCGTCCTTTGTCAAAACGATACTGTATCGATCACATAACTGGGTCGTGTGAAACTGGATACTACGGTAATATGATACTTATGGATTGTGTAATTCTTCGATCGTGATGTCATCGAAATAGGCTTGGGAATTTCCCCAGGTTCGCAGCCCAACAGTTCCGCTGGTATAGGTATCGTCTTGTGCACTGATCACAGGTTCTCCGTTGATATAGGCAGTAAAGGTATTTCCTTGTACCTGAAGAGATACATCATGAGCATCATACCAAGAATATTCGTTTACATTAACGCGACCAAACGGACTTTGTTCGTGGCCATTTACCCATTTTCGAAAAAGGAATGCACCGCTGCCATACCCAGGATCATACTGAAACGTATAGCCATTTACACCTTGAGAAGAATCGACATCTGTGCTTCGAAACCATACACCATAACCCTGACCCTCAGTTAAGTGGGCAACATTGATATCAACTGTATAGTTTTCTCCTTCATAATCGATAAATGCCCTGTTTTCACCTGAACTTGCATTGTATACTCGACCGTTTTCATCGATAGAGAAACTGCCTCTGGTTGTGTACCATTGATCCATTGACGAAAAATCCTCTTGAAAAACAACTCCACTGGAAGACCAAAGTTCAGAAGAAGATTCAATTGTGTTTTCATATTTTTGAAATACATCTTTTATGGGCTGGTGGAGAATTGGAAAGACGGCAATAAGAACCAGAACAATGATAACAAAAATAAAGGCATATTCCAGTAGTGTTTGACCCTTTTGCATAGAATGAAACATCTTTAGCATTGATTGAAGGGCATGTTTAAGTGTAGAATTTTTCATGACATGTACGTTAAGTAGATTGAATGGTAGAAAACCATAAACAAAAACTACCCACCAAAACTGGTAACACTGTTAATAACAACGGGACGATGTTTTGAAACCCAAACAAAAAAGTTAATCCTATGCTTGTCAGAAAACCTACAATTGATGCTACTTTAGGAAACTGAAAGGAAAGTATTAACACAAGAATGAGAAAAATACTTGGGATATTCTGCATAATCAATCCCAGAATGTTAACAAAATCCAATGACATTGTGATAAAGAAAAGAGATACCAGTAAAAAAAGAAGAAATCCAATGTACCACCAGATATTTTTTCCAAAAAAAAGCAATCGCATAGACAGCTCCTTAAAATATATGTACAACTTGTATCATACCGCAAAAGGATGGAAAATGGAATAGGGATGCATAACTATAGCAAACAAATAAAAAACCCTATGTGTTCAAGATGTGTAGAGAAACAATATATTGATGTTGCATATTTATGTAACACAACATATTGTGTTTTTACCTATTGCTTTTTTAATTTTGCATGGTATTTTTAAATGCAAGGAGTACGATATGAAATGCCCATTTTGCAATTCTACTTTACATAAAGTTTTGGACAAGCGCGAAACGAAATTAGGTAATTCTATTCGAAGAAGACGCGAGTGTCTTTCTTGTGGAAGACGTTTTACAACATTTGAAAGAATTGATTTGGGCAACATCATGGTCGTAAAAAGAGATCTATCCAGACAACCATTCGACAGGGATAAGATTAAAACAGGAATTTTGAAGTCAACTGAAAAAAGACCTGTAACCAGTCAACAGATTGAAACAATGCTAGATTCAATAGAATCGACAATTCGAAAAGAGTTTGAAAAAGAAGTTCCCAGTCTGGAGATCGGCAAATTGATCATGAGAGAATTAAAAAGTATTGATCCAGTTGCATACATTCGTTTTGCTTCTGTGTATAAAGATTTTCGTGATATCGATGAATTTGTGAATGAAATTCATGGTTTACAGAACAAAGGAGGGAGTTCTGATGATGGAATTATTTGAAATTTCCAACAATGATGATTTAGACGTTGCATCCATGTCCAATACGGCCACACTGTATTCTTTTGTACTAGATGGTTTTCGAAAGCGTGATGGCAGCATAGTGCCCTTTCAGATTGATAAAATTACAAATGCAGTTCAAAAAGCATCTGATCATGTTCAACGAAAGAATATACCTGGAGCTCCACTACCAGATGCTGATTTTATTGCACAAAAAGTATTATCAGAGCTAAACAATCCTACTTCCATCTATTTTGTACGCGAAGTTGAAGGAAAACGTATTGCGAACATCGAAGATATCCAAGATTTAGTCGAAATAACTCTTAGCCAAGAGGGATATCCCGAAGCTATGGTTGTCTACAAAGAATACCGAAAACGCAGGGAAACAATTCGTAGACAATTAAAAATCCGAACAAAAGCAAGTCAAGATTCTCGCGATTCTACTGACGCATTGTTATTGGTTGAATCCTCCTCAGAAAACATTGTACACCCCTGGGACAAATCGAGAATTATCCACTCCTTAATGAAGGAAACTTCTTTATCTTACAACGAAGCGCATAGTGTAGCAAAGGCTGTAGAAAATAAAGCTTTTGCGTGGAGAGATTCCGAGATTGGCACAACCTTGATTCGTGAAATGGTAAACAACGAATTAGAAGACCGCGGATATCTTGCCCAATTAAAAGATTTAGCCCAATTCTCAGTTGCCAAGTCTACTTTAGAAAATATTATGTTTGAGAAATCCGAAGAAAACAGCAACATTAAAAGTAATAATCCTGAAGCTGTTACCCAGACTATTGGTGAGTATATATTGAAACAATATGCTCTCCGTTATGTTTATGGTCCTGGTCTTTCACGTGCCCATTCGACAGGACGTATTCATATTCACGATCTAGGATTTCCAGATCGTGTCTATTGCTCTTCTCATTCCATCGAATATATCAAAAAATATGGCCTAACAGGATTGGTAAACCTAAATAGTGAATCTAAACCAGCCAAATCAGCACAAGTATTAACGGGTCATCTCAATACATTTATTGCTTCCATGCAGGCCTATTATGCTGGTGCTTTAGGTGTTGCCTATATCAATATTATGTACGCACCTCTTTTGCGGGATTTATCGGATGAAGTCCTCTATCAAAGAGCCCAAGAATTAATCTTCAATGGATCGCAAAACGCTTTTGCCAGAGGAGGACAAACGGTTTTTCTAGATTTTAATATTCACACGGGTGTTCCTTCCTATCTCAAAAGAGTTCCAGCGATTTGTGAAGGTGGAAAGTACAAAATGAAGCTTCCAGACCAAACTGAAGTATTTCTTGATGAAAAGATGATACCTAGCAGCCACCCCAATGGACACAAATGCATGCAATTGTCATACAAAGGTGAAGTTGTCTTGCAAGAAATTGTTGATCCAGATGGAAGTATTGTATATGATGAAAAAATCATGCAGGAAAATCAGAAAAAGGGTTACCAAATCTGCACATATGGCGATTACGAAGATGTAGCAAGAAAATTTGCCTTAGCAATGCTAGATGTCTGGGAAAAAGGCGATAAAAATGGACGAATTTTTGAATTTCCAAAGTGTGATTTTCATGTTAGCGAGGAATCATTTTCTGATCCAAAGCAAACAGCAGTATTAGATAGAGCTGTTGAAGTCGCAGCCAACAATGGTTCGGTTTATTTCATATTTGACCGTGACCAGGTTACTCTCTCTGCTTGTTGTCGCTTACGAACCACCATAAATGATAATTACATGCTGGTTCACCCCGAAACAATGAGGTTTTGTGGTTTTCAGAACGTTACGATCAATGTTCCTCAGGCAGCATATCTAGCAGCCATTGACGGTAATAAAACCATGGACGGTTTGATTCCAAAAATCTATGAATCGATGGACATGGCAATTGAAGCTCACTTGATGAAAAAAGAGTTTGTCAGTCAAAAAATGATGCAAAAAGGAAGTCCCCTATGGCAAATTGGCAAATCATCCAACGATGGTCTTCCATATGTTGATCTTGAGAAAAGCACATATATTATCGGCTTGATTGGTGTAAATGATGCACTGAAGTATTTGTATGGACAACAAATGCATGAATCCGCCGATATGGTTGATAAAGCGATTGAAATTGTAGCAGCCATGAACGAGAGAATTCGTGAATACACTCAAAAATACAATCTCAAGTTCACCTTGGAGGAGTCTCCCGCTGAATCTGCTGCTAGAAGACTGGCAAAAACTGATCTGATTTACTATCCCGAACATGCAACTGACATTGTAAAAGGAAGCATTGAAGATGATAACGTCTACTACACCAATTCTGTACATTTATCTGCTGATGCTCCCGTTGGTATCGTTGAAAGAATACGTATTCAAGGAATGTTCCACGGACTGATAGAAAGCGGTGCCATCACGCATGCATTTATAGGTGAAGAAAGGCCTTCTAAAGACAGTATCATGCAATTGATCAAAAATACATTGTACAAAACCCAAACTGCACAAGTTACCATTAGCCCAGAGTTTACTTATTGCAATAAATGCCATCATCAAATGATGGGCATTCGTCATTCTTGTGATCAGTGCGGCAGCGAGGATATTGATTCAATCTCTCGTATTGTTGGATATTTTAGCGTGATCAAAAATTGGAATAAATCAAAGATTGAAGAATTAAATGCCCGTCATGCTGGAAATTATGGTATTCACAAGCAGCAAAACTCGTATACAGTAAATCTTATTCAAGGAATACAACCTAGTGGTAATCCCATTACAGGAATTTCTGAACATCCAGAACCTTCAACTCCAAAATGTGATGGAGACTCTTGTCGGCTCTAGGAAGGGAAGTATTCTATGAAACCTACGAAGTATATGATCGTAATTTACGGTAAAGATAACTGTCCACATTGTAAGGAGCTACAAAAAATAGTGAACGAAATTCTCCATACAAAGCCCCTGAATTTTTTTGCAGATGTTCAAAATTTGTCCACAAGACAAGGTTTGGTTGCTTATGCAAAAGCCGAAACAATCAATGGGCAGCGAATCCCTGCTTTACAAATCCTGAAATGGAACGAAACATCAAAAAAATATGAAAAGATCTCTGACCATAGGAGTCCTGTGTATAACCAACAGAACGGTATTGAATATTTACCAACCTATTTACAGCTTCAGACTGATTATGCAAATCATCAATATATCACCAAAGAAGATATCTTGAAGTTGATGGAAGTCGCTAAAGAACAGGATAAGGATGAGTAAAAGCGCAATATATACAATTTTACCTCAAGAATCAACCATTGACTACGACGGTCATTTATCGCTCATGATGTTCACGGCAGGTTGTAATTTTCGATGCCGTTACTGTCACAACCCCGATTTGATTCCATACACAAACGACACAATGTCAATTGAAGAACTCCGAAATCGTTTACTCCTAGCGAAAGAAAACTGGATAGATGCAGTTTCCATTTCTGGAGGAGAGCCTACTATGTCTTCTTTTCTTTCAGAAACTGTTAAAGAAATCAAATCGATAGGATTTTCGATAAAACTGGATACGCAAGGATCGTTCCCTGATCAATTTGAGAAATCTCTACCCTATATTGATTATGTTGCTATGGATTACAAAGCACCGCTTAAACGCTTGTCTGAACTCACGCAAACACCTATCCAAACCGATGCTATTCTAACTAGCTTAGAAATGTTAAAAAATAGTGGAACGGAATATGAAATTCGCACAACTGTTGTACCTGGTTTCCACACCGAGAACGATATGGTGGAGATTTGTAACGAAATAGGTACTGTAAAGAAATATGTCTTACAGGCTTTTGTTCCCAGAGATATTGTTCCTGATCCAGCTTACCGAACTAAATCCAGAACCCCACTTCCACTTCTCAAGAAGTATCAAGAATTTTGTCGGAAATATTTGAACAACGTTGTTGTTCGTTAAAAAAGTTACAATTTCTGATCGAGGCAAGGATGTTCTATTTGAGTTTGTAAGAAAAACTTATAAAGTTTAGTGATATGAAAGCTTTATATCCTATTTTTCTAAAACTTGATCAAAAGAAGATTCTAGTTGTTGGTGGTGGTTTTATTGCTGCCCAAAAAATCCAGAGTCTGTTGGATACTGGATGTTATCTAACTGTAATCAGCCCTTGTATTTGCAAAGAAATTCAATGCTGGGTTTTAGAAAAACGTTTGCAAGTCAAAAAAAGAGAATTCCAAACTTCAGATTTACAGAATATAGATGTCGTTTTCGCAGCTACTAATCAACCTCATACAAATGAAAAAATTCGAAAAGAAGCCAACAAAAAGAAAATCTTGATCAATGCTGTAGATGATCCAGAAAACTGTGATTTTTATGTTCCTTCCATTGTTAGAAGAGGTCCACTTGCTATTGCTATTTCTACACAAGGAGAGTGTCCTGGCTTTGCAAAACTAGTGCGAAAAAAAATAGAAAAGATGATTCCTGCCATATATGGAGATTTTGCAGTTTTTTTAGGTCATCTTCGAAGAAATGTAAAAATGGTCTGTTCTGATAACAAACGTAGACAATCTGTTACGAAAGAGATGTTATATGATGGTATACTAGAAGAGCTAGATGAAAAACCTTTACAAGAAGTACAAGATAAGGTGAAGAATTGTATATCTACTCGCTTGTAGTAAACCATAAAACGGCATCTTTCAAAGTCCGTGAAAAGGTTTCAAGTTTAGAAACAAATATTGATGCGCTGTATGAAAGAATTTTACAAAATCCTGCTATACAGGGATGTGTAATTATATCTACATGCAACCGTTTTGAAGTTTATCTTTCTACATGTCATATAGAAGAGGGAATGTCACATCTAAAGAACATTTTTTACCATCATTCCAATACAAAAGAAGAAGATCTTACTAGTTTCTTTGCTGAATATCAATGCATTGATGCTGTTAAGCATCTTTTTGAAGTTGTGTCAGGGTTGGATTCACTACTTCTTGGTGAAGATCAGATTCTTCATCAAATACGCAGTGCCTACAAAGTATCGTATGAGAAAAATGCCGCCGATAAAGTTTTGCATACCCTTTTTCAACGGGCCATCCATGTTGGCAAAAAAGTTCGAACCACCACCAGGATTAACCAGGAGTCTCTTTCTTATCCTGGTTTATGTGTTGATATTTGCAGAGAAACGTTCCCATCCTATTCACAATGCGATCTGTTCATTATCGGATCTGGAGAAATGGGAATGGCTGTTTTAAAGACATTTTACAAAAAAGGATTACGCTCCATTCGGATTGCTTGCCGCAGTAGTGAAAAAATGACATTCATTAAAAAAGAGTATCCAAGTGTTGAAATTAGTCCTATGGATCAAATCCATACCTGTATTCTTCATTCTAACTACATTGTAAGCTGCATCAGAAGCGAACAACCATTGATTACAAAAGATACGATTCATTCACAAATGAATACCTCTCAGCAAGGTAAGATTGTTTTTGTCGATCTATCTGTTCCTAGAAGTATATCAGCAGATATACAATCAAGTAGTTGGTGCGAACTTTATGATATGGATACTCTCTCCAACCGCATTCAACAATCCATGAATAATCGAAGTGAAGAAATCGAAAAAGTATCCTTCTGCATAGATCAAGAATTGGATCAATTCACAAACTGGCTCCGAACAAAGCATGTTGAGCCCACAATCTGTGCTTTAAAAGAGACATTCGAAACAATCAAAGACAAAGAGCTTGAAAGAGCTTATAGAAGATTCGAGACCCTTTCAGATAAAGAAAAACAAATTTTACAGGACTTAGCACACTCCATCACCTATAACATTTTGCATCATCCCATTCAAGAAATTAAAACCTTAGCTTTGGAAAATAAAACCATGGATCGTATTCTTCTGTTAAACGACTTGTTTCACTTGAAGAACAAAACTGATTCACAAAATAAACCAACTATGCTCCAGGACATTGATTCGTATGATGAATAGAATTCGTCTTGGATCTCGCAAGAGTGTCCTAGCTTTACAGCAATCAGAACTTGTAAAAACTGAGTTACTTCGTATAGGCATACATCAAGTAGATATTGTACCCATCGTTACATCGGGTGATAAAAACCAAAACCAATGCCTTTCTGAATTTGGAGGGCAGGGTGTTTTCACCCGAGAAATCGAAAAAGCACTTCTTCAAAATGAGATTGACATTGCTGTTCATAGTTTGAAAGACCTTCCTGTTTGTGTTCAACCTCCTTTTATCTTAGCTGGAGTCTTGCAAAGAGAAGATCCCCACGATGTTTTTGTTTCATGTCGCTACTCTTCCATTGAAGAAATGCCGAAGAATAGTATCGTTGCAACATCAAGTGTACGAAGAAAAGCATTTCTTCTCCACCATAGACCAGATCTTGAATGCAAACCACTGCGCGGCAATGTACAAACACGGCTGATGAAATGTCAATGTGGTGATATTGATGGTTCTATCATGGCACTTGCAGGCTTAAAGCGTTGTAATCTGCAAAACCAAATTAAACAAATTCTACCCTATTCATGGATGATCCCTTCCCCTGGTCAAGGTGCAATTGCAATGGAAACACTTGCACAGAGTCACTGTAGATCAATAGTCGAATCGATAAGCCATCTCCCTAGTTTTATCGAGACTGCGTGTGAAAGAAGAATACTACAGCTGATCGGTGGGGGATGCCACACACCCTTTGGAGCTGTTGCCACAACTCATCAAGATATGCTTCATATTGAAGCCTCGTTGTGTTTACCTGATGGTTCTCTTCTTTCTCATACAAACCACAAGGGACCAGTTTCTAAGTGGGAAGATATTGCCCAACAAGTTTTTTTAAATTTGCAAAACAATGGTCTTCATGAAATATTGGCTATATTGAAAAAGGATGAAAATGAAAAAGCCTAAAGTATACTTGGTGGGTGTGGGGCCAGGAGACCCTGGCCTTTTAACCGTGAAAGCGAAAGAACTTATTCAATCTGCTGATGTTATTGTATACGACCGATTAGTAAGTGATGCAATTGTGGAACTTTTCCCAATGAGATCCACACTCCTTTATGTTGGCAAAGATCCAAATGGAAAAAGTGTTTCACAAGATGAAATTCATGAATGTCTTCGAACATACGCTTCCACCGATAAACAAGTTATTCGATTAAAAGGTGGTGATCCTTTCGTGTTTGGTAGAGGCGGTGAGGAAGCAATTTTTCTAAAGCAACATAACATTGACTTTGAGTTTGTTCCTGGAATTACTTCTGCTATAGCAGTACCAGAATATGCCGGTATTCCAGTGACACATCGAGGGTACTCCACTAGTTTTGCTGTGATTGCAGGTCAAACACGTGACAACGATTCCATTGATCATTATCCATGGGATTCAATTGCAAAAAGTGTCGATACACTTGTTTTTCTAATGGGAGTAAAAAATCTACCGATCATTGTCAATCATCTTCTTTCGGCTGGTAAAGATCCTAAAACCCCCATTGCAATTATAGAGGAAGGGACTACACCGAAACAGCGAACCATAACAGGCACATTAAACACTATTGTCTACCTAGCAGAAAAAGAAAAAATTCACTCTCCCTCCATTATTGTGGTAGGAAACACAGTGCTATTACAACCTACTTTGCATTGGCTTGATCATCTACCATTGTGGGGTAAAACCATTCTCGTAACAAGATCGACGACACAAGAAGGAACCTTCCGAAAGAAGTTACATGCTCTAGGAGCTAATGTAATCTCATTACCTTCTATCCATATCACCCAACTTCCAGTCACAAAAGAATTCGTTGAAGATGTAAAACAAATTCAGGATTTTCCCTGGATTCTTTTTTCTAGTGTGAATAGCGTAAAATTTTTCTTTGAAGAATTTTTCCAACATTATTCAGATGTACGAGCTCTATGTAACAATCGGATAGCATGTATGGGTCCTTCTACTGAACAAGAATTACTGCAGCACGGTATACGTGCTGACCTTGTCCCAAATCGCTATGTTGCAGAGTCACTATGGGATTCTCTACAGTCCCATGTTCAACCTGGACATAAGATTTTATTACCAAGGGCAAAAAATGCCCGGAATTTCTTGGTGAATAAACTCCAAGAAACAGGATGTAAAGTACATGAACATCATTTATACGAATCGACTGTCAATACCAACCATTCAACGGATGACATCGAGAAACTCTTATCCAAACCCATTGATGTGATGACTTTTACGAGTGCATCGTGTGTTCATAACTTCATGAAAATAATACCAGTCTCTTTGCAGGACAAAATCCTGCAATATCCTGCTGTATGTATAGGGCCTATTACTGCAGATGCATTGAAAGAATATGATTGGCAAAATGTTTTCATTTCAGAATTGCATACCATTGATGGTATGTGCGATACCATCACTACAATGATAAAAACTAACTTACAACGAGGTTGATATGATAGGATTTACAAAGTTACTATGCGGAAGTGCGACAGTCTCAGAAGTTATTCAAAAACAACATTCCAAAAACATTCCGCCGCATTTATTACAGTTTTCTGATATTCAAAGGCCATTGGTTGTCTGGAATACAACAAATCGATGTAACCTGAAATGCTTACACTGCTATATTGATGCCAAGGATCAATCCTATGAAAACGAGCTAACAACGGACGAAGCTAAGATATTTATTCAAGATCTTGCAAATTCACAAGTTCCTGTTCTTCTTTTTTCTGGTGGAGAACCACTGATGAGAAAAGATCTTTTTGAACTGATCCATCTTGCTTCTCAAAAAGGTTTACGTCCGGTACTATCAACAAATGGTACTCTTATTACGCCAGAAGTTGCACAGAAACTAAAAGATGCCGGCATTATGTATGTTGGTGTGAGTATCGATGGGATGCCGGCTACGCACGATTATTTCCGACAAAAAAAAGGGTGCTTTGATGCTGCACTTCAAGGAATTCGGAATTGTCAGAAAATAGGCCTGAAGACAGGCATTCGCATGACATTAACAAAGTCAAACTTTCAAGATTTACCCGGAATCTTCGATTTGGTCGAAAAAGAGAATATACCAAGGCTCTGCATATATCACCTTGTATATGCTGGTCGGGCAGAAAAATCATCACAAGACGATCTATCCCACTCCGATATGACCAAGGTTATTGAGTTCATTTGCGATCGTGTATACGATTTTTCAAGAAGAGGAGTCAAAACAGAAGTTTTAACTACGGACAACCATGCAGATGGAGTATTCCTGTTTCAAAAGATACTGTCTACACAACCAGCGCGATCTGAAGAAATTATAAAACTGTTAACCCTCCACGGAGGTTGTTCTGCAGGAACAAAATTTAGCAATGTTGGCCCCACTGGAGATGTTCATCCTTGTCAGTTCTGGCAGGATGAGACAATCGGGAATATTCGTCAGCAACCCTTTAGTGTAATATGGAATCAACCACACCCACTTATGGACAAACTACGAAACAAACCTGCAAATTTGAAAGGGAAATGTGGTCGATGTGATTTCAAAACTGTTTGTGCTGGATGTAGGATTCGCGCTAAATCCCTAAATGAGGATATTTGGGATGAAGATCCCGCCTGTTATTTAACCGAAGAGCAGATTCACATGAACAAAAAGGATATGATATGAAGTTTCCACTCACAAGACTTCGACGTACAAGGCAAACGAAGACGCTGCGATCAATGTTTCAAAATGTTCATCTCCATCCAACCGATTTGATCTTACCTTTGTTTGTTTCCGAGTCTATCACGACGAAAGAAGAAATCCCTTCTATGCCGGGGGTATACCAATATCCTTTAAAAGATGTATCCCAAAAGACAAAAGAGATTTATTCTGCTGGAATTCCTTCAATTCTTCTTTTTGGGATCCCCAAAGAAAAAAAACCTATAGGCTCCCAAGCATACGACTCCAGTAGTATTGTACAAAAAGCCGTCAGAGAGATTAAAAATAGTGTTCCGGATGTATGTGTGATTACGGATGTGTGCCTTTGCAGTTATACTTCTTCTGGTCATTGTGGAATTGTCAACCAACAAGGCATTATTCAGAATGATGAATCTTGCCGTTTACTTGCAAAAGTTGCACTTTCTCATGCAATAGCAGGAGCTGATATCGTAGCTCCATCGGATATGATGGATGGAAGAGTAGGATATATACGATCACTTTTAGATGAAGAGGGATTTCAGATGACCCCCATCATGTCGTATGCTGTTAAGTATGCCTCGAACTTTTACGGTCCTTTCCGTGATGCTGCTGATTGTGCTCCTAAATTTGGTGATCGTAAAACCTATCAAATGAATTTTGCAAATTCCAACGAAGCCTATCTTGAAGCAATGACAGACATCGAAGAAGGTGCTGATATGGTAATTGTAAAACCTGCACTGTCTTACTTGGATGTTATTGCTTCTCTTCGGCCCCTAATCCATCATCCCATCATTGCATATAGTGTGAGTGGAGAGTACTCGATGATGAAAGCTGCATCCATGAATGGTTGGATTGATTATTCGCAAGTCATGCTAGAAACCTTACTCTCAATGAAACGTGCTGGAGCTGATAATATTATCACCTATTCCGCTCTTGACGTATTGGAGCATCTGTAGAAAGGATTGAATATGCTAGTATCTTGGAATAGCACAAATCAATGCAATATGTTTTGCGATCATTGCTATAGAGATTCAGGAGAGAAAGCAAAACAAGAACTTACCACACAAGAAGCTAAGAAAATGATCACAGAGATGAAACAAGCAGGCTTCCAAATCATGATTTTCAGCGGAGGAGAACCGTTGATGAGAAAGGATATCTATGAACTGGGATCCTTTGCTTCTTCGATTGGTTTACGGCCTGTGCTTGGTACAAATGGTAGTTTGATCACCAAAGATGTTGCAATTTCGCTTCGGCAATCTGGTTTTCTTGCTGCTGGAGTAAGTTTGGATAGTTTAAATCCCGCCAAATATGATGATTTTCGCAAGAAAAAAGGTGCATATGAATCAGTTATGCAAGGTTTTGAGAATCTCCGTTACGCACAACTACCTTTTCAAATCCATACCACAATAATGAAATGGAATGTACAAGAGCTTGATGATATGACGAATTTTGCTATTCAATCAGGAGCAAAAGCTCATCATATATTTTTCCTTGTTCCAACAGGCCGAGGACTTGGTATTGAAGATCAAATTTTAGATATTCATTCCTACGAAAATTTACTGACGCATATTGTTCAAAAACAAAAAGATTGTCCGATTGAGTTAAAACCAACTTGTGCACCTCAGTTCATGAGAATTATTGAACAAAATCAATTAAAAACCAGGTTTTCTCGAGGTTGTTTGGCTGGTATTAGCTATTGTATTGTCAGTCCCATTGGTGATGTTCAACCCTGCGCTTATTTAGATATACGTCTTGGTAATGTTCGCGATATTCCATTTCACGAAATATGGTCTAAAAACCCACACTTACTTCGTTTGCGAACTGCAGATTATTCTGGTAAATGTAAAATGTGCAGATACCGTACCAAATGCGGTGGATGCCGGGCAAGAGCTTTTTACTCCCATGGTGATTATATGGCCGAAGACTCTTACTGTGACTATACCCCCTCAGGAGCATAGAATGGATGAAATTGATCAACAACTAATTTCTCTTATGCAAACATCATTCCCCATATCGGTTCATCCTTATCAAGAGATTGCTGAACAACTTGATATATCTATCAATGATTGTTTACAGCGCATTCAAAAGCTAATGGATGACAAAATTATTCGTCGAATTGGTGGTATTCTCCAATCTGACAAAATAGGCTATACTTCTACTTTATGCGCACTCCATATTCCTCAAACAGAAGTTGAGAGAGTTGCCACAATGTTAAACCAGTTTTCATCTATTACCCATAACTACGAAAGAGATCATGAATTCAACTTATGGTTTACTTTTATCGACCACAAAGACTGTATCCAACAATCTTTGCAAGAACTTTCAGAATATATAGGATTCCCCATTACTACATTTCCCTCAACGTATAGAATAAAGTCAAAGGTGATGCTAGATGTCAACATCTAAAGGATTGGATTCGCTGGACCGTTCCATATTGCAATTTTTACAGGATCAGCTACCCATAAATCCAACACCCTATCGAGATCTATCTATTCAATTAGGAGTTCAAGAGGAAGAAATTGTGAAGCGCATTCAAAACTTGATTTCGAGAGGCATAATTAAGAGAATTGGTGCAATTCCTTATCATCATTCCATAGGATACTCCCACAATGCGCTTGTTGTTTGGGATATTCCTTTACCATTGGCTTCATTCGTTACTACAACTGTTGCAGATATAAGTTTTGTAAGTCATTGTTATTTCCGCCAATGCCCTCCACAGTTTCCCTATCCATTGTTTACGATGATTCATGGCACTTCTGAACAAGATTTAATAGCGAAGATCCAAACCCTGTCAGAAAGTTTTCAATGTAAACACTATCAAATTTTGAAAAGCATGAAAGAATGGAAGAAAACAAGCATGAAATATATGTTTACGAAAGAAGGTGAGTAATTTCATGACATGGAAAAATGAAAAATCGCAACAAGCATTTTTACGGGCCAAAGATATTATGCCTGGAGGTGTGAATAGTCCTGTTCGTGCATGGAAATCAATGAATATGGATCCTGTCATCCTGAAAAAAGCTTTTGGTTCGAAAGTTGTTGATGTGGATGATAATGAATACATTGACTATATTTGCTCCTATGGTCCGTTGATTCTTGGACACTCGCATCCTGTTGTAGTAAAAGCAATTCAGGAAGCTGCTGAAAATGGAACCACATTTGGTTCTACATCCATTCATGAAATTGATTTTTGTAGCGTCATTGTTGATGCTTTCCCTGCTATGCAAAAAATTCGTCTAGTAAACTCAGGTACTGAAGCAACAATGAGTGCCATTCGCTTAGCAAGGGCATATACGCACCGAGATTTGATTCTAAAATTTGAAGGGTGTTATCATGGACATGCTGATTCTTTTCTGATGAAAGCTGGTTCAGGGTTACTGACTGACCGTATTCCCTCTAGCCCAGGTGTACCCAAAGAAACTGCTCAACTAACACTGAACTGTTCATTCAATGATACTTTGCAGGTAGAAGAATGCTTTCAAAAATATGGTGATCAAATTGCTGCCATCATTGTTGAACCGTATCCAGCAAATATGGGATTATTATTTCCAAAAAAAGGATTTTTAGAATTCCTTCGTGAGATTACATCACATTATGGTTCTTTACTGATATTTGACGAAGTGATAAGCGGTTTTCGTTTTTGTTATGGTGGCTTACAGAATCTTCTGCATATTCACCCAGACCTGACTACACTGGGGAAAATTATAGGGGGTGGATTACCTATTGGTGCCTATGGAGGAAAAGAAGATATTATGAATATGGTATCTCCAGAAGGCACTGTTTATCAAGCAGGTACTTTATCAGGCAATCCTATTGCTGTTGCTGCTGGTCAAGCTACATTACATGAATTAAAGTTGCAACAAAACTTATATGACGATATTGAATTGCAGACCGAAAAACTTACTTTTGGTATTCAAACTCTTTTACAAAATCGCAATATCCCTCATATCCTTCACAAACATGGATCCGTCTATAGTTTGTTTTTTACTTCTATCCCCGATGTGCAAAACTATCATGATGTTTGCAAGACAGACACGAAGTTTTTTTCTACCCTTTTTGAATACTTAACCCAGCTTGGGATCATGATTGCTCCATCGCCATATGAAGTTAGCTTTATCTCCTCTGCTCATTCAGAATTAGATATCTCGAATACTCTTCTTGCATGGGATGAAGCCATTACAAAAACACATTCATAAAGTTTCTCTCGCATTTGACAAACTCATCGGAAAAGCGATAACACTAATCAAATCATCATGCTGGAGGGAAGCTTTTGCATCATCGTTTACTAACAAAAACACGATTCAAGATTGCTTGCGAATGTCCAACAAAGCTTTTCTATTTAGACAAATCTCTCTATGTCAATGCTCGTAAAGAAGATTCTTTTCTAGAAGCCCTAGCAGAGGGCGGTTTTCAAGTTCAAGAACTTGCAAAACTTTATTTTCCAGCAGGAAAAGAAATCCAAACTCTTGATTTTAAAGAAGCCGTATTTCAAACCCAAAGATATCTTTCAAATGACTCTGTTGTACTTTTTGAAAGCGCTTTTTTGGTTAATCAATTGTTGATAAGAATCGATATACTAGAAAAAAAGCAAAATTCTTTCATTCTTCACGAAGTAAAAGCTAAATCATACGATAAGGACAAAACCAAGCTAACCACCAAACATGGTTTACCAACTTCCGAATGGAGTGAATATCTTTATGATATAGCATTCCAAAAGTATGTTTTACAGAAAGCATATCCTATGTCTACGGTGCAAGCCAATCTTTTACTTGTAGATTCTCATGCTGTTTGCCCTACAGACGGTTTAAATCAAAAGTTTAAGATTCATATTAAAAATGCTTCTAGAAAGTATGCAGTTGCAGAGAGTATTACTGATCAAGACCTGGATCCACCACTTTTGATTTCTGTTCCTGTAGATGACATTTGCAATACACTCTACGAAACTACTGGTTTGCCCATACCAAATTCGAATTTTGTAAAGCTGACTTTTGCTGAAAAAGTTGAACACTTTTCTAAACTACTCCAATTGGATCAAAAAGAACCCCCTATCCCAACAAAAGCTTGCGGAAGCTGTGAATTTGTCCTTCCAGCAGACCAAACAGAAAACTTGTTTATGGTATCTGGAGCAGATATCTGCTGGAGAGAGATTTTGCAAAATCCAAAATTTGATACCAGTAAAGAGAAAGTATTCTCAATTTGGAATTATAGAAAAAAGGATGAACTTCTGGAGCAAGAGAAGTATTTTATCGACGATGTAGAAGAAGATGATATCCTTCCAAAACATGACAATAAGACAGGTTTATCAATCTCGCAAAGACAATGGTTGCAAGTTCAAAAAACACAAGACAACGACAATACTCCATGGATTGATTTTGAAAATCTAAAAGCTGAAGCGGAAGCATGGGTGTATCCTTTACATTTCATTGATTTTGAAACAACTATGGTTGCAATTCCCTTTCACAAGGGAAGACATCCTTATGAAGGGATTGCATTTCAATATTCCCATCACAAAATGTACAGCGACGGAAGAATCGAGCATGCCGGACAATTTATTTCTTCTCAACCAGGTGCTTGGCCCAACTACGAGTTTGTTCGTCATTTAAAAGATGAGCTGAACACAGATCAAGGCACTATATTTCGATATTCGAACCATGAAAATACTTTCCTAAACATCATTCTTGGACAATTATTGGAAGCTAATCCTCCACTGCCAGATCAGGAAAACCTATGTAAGTTTATTCGATCCATAACGCAATCTACACATCAACAAAAAGAAAAATGGATTGGGGAACGAAATATGGTAGATCTTTGTGAACTTGTAAAACGATATCACTATGATCCCCTTACGAAAGGTTCATGTAGCATCAAGAAAGTTCTTCCTGCAATTCTTGCACGGAGTTCGTATTTACAAAACACATACTCCAAGCCAATTTATGGGTGCAAAAATGGAATTACGAGTCATAATTTTCGAAATTGGATCTGGTGCAAGTACAAACATGAGAAAATGATCAATCCATACGATTTATTGCCTGATCTTTACCAAGATATACCAAAAGACAGTGAAATTCTTTTCAGTAGCGACAATCGATTACAAGAAGGAGGCGCAGCTTTAATCGCATACGCACGTATGCAGTTTACTGAAATGTCGGATACCGAACGAAAAGAATTACGAAAAGCTTTGCTAAAGTATTGTGAATTGGACACCCTTGCTATGGTTTTTATCGTTGAATATTGGCTTCATGATGTGCTGCACATCTTGTAACTCAAAGCCTTTCGCGATAGTATATTGTACATGAAACGGAATATCTATTTTGCTGATGACGAAAAAAATATCCGAGAGCTGATATCCTCTTTTTTAGAAAGTGAAGGATATGAAGTTACTTGCTTTGCCGATGGCTTATCATGTTGGCAAACATTTCAGAAAAAACCTTGCGATCTTGCTATTTTAGATATCACTATGCCCCAAATGGATGGTTATGAAGTATGCAGAAAAATACGCGAGATTAGCACAATACCCATAATTTTTCTTTCTGCAAGAAACTCTGAGCTTGATTATGCAACTGGGATCAATATTGGAAGTGATGATTATTTCACAAAACCTTTTTCTGCTATGTCCTTACTTATGCGAGTGAAAGCGATTTTTCGACGAATAGATATGGATACCAATTCTTTTCGCTCTTCAAAAAACAAGCTTTCTATTGGAAATATTACCCTCTCAACTGATACAAAAGAACTATTTATTGACAATCATCATGTACGATTAACTCCTAATGAATATGATTTAATGGAGTACTTGTTAATCCACCAAGAGAGAGGCGTATCGCGTGATGAAGTTCTGCAAAAGATCTGGGGTTTTGATTGTGATGTGGAGACTCGTGCTGTCGATGACACTGTTCGTCGTCTGCGAAAAAAGTTACAACCAAGTAATGTATCGATCAATACAATATGGGGATTTGGATTTCATATCCAAACAATAGACAATGAAATTCAATAGACCAAACATCCCTCAAAAGAGAAATTCTATACAAAATCGCGTATTTTTCATTATCACGATCCTCATTCTTTCGATTGTTAGTTTTACTCTGATAAGTTTCAATTTACTGGCTTCTCGATTCACTACACACCTTGTTCAACTTCAACTCCAAGATATTCTTCACATGTCCTCACAAGATTCTACTCCTCCACCTGTTCCTCCCATCTATCAAAAACCTCCATTAGATCCCCCACCAGAACCTTTTCCAGACATGAGGAAACTTCCAAGAACCGTTTTCGGTCGATCTGACTTTGTTATTATTACACCTGATTATGAAATGGTTTTCCCTACTGTATCTATGCAAGAATGGAAAAACTTATCCGAAGTAAACGCTTTTGTACAACATATCCAAAACAACCATATCGATTTAGATTCCGAAGAAGTACTATCTACAAAAGTGGGCAACCGCGAATACTACTTTGTTTCAATCCCTACAAAAAATACTAGTCAGACGATTCAAAACTACCTTCTTTATTTCATCGATATGACATCTCTTGCACATTTTGTAGACCAGATGAATCTAGTTTTAGGTCTTATTTTTATTATTGCGTTTGTGTTGGCTATTTTTTCAGGATTACTTCTCTCCAGGTATATCTCTAGACCGATTGCTCAATTAACAAAATTCGCAAAGAAAATAGGGGAAAGAAAATTCCAACCCATTCCGAATCAATACAAAGACAAGGAATTATATGAGCTGGCACAAAGTATGAATGAAACTGCTAAACAGCTTGATGTGTTACGCCAGGAGGAAACATTCTTTTTTCAAAATGTATCTCATGAACTTCGCACTCCACTTCAAATCATCCATTCCAGCGCAGAAGGGTACTTGAATAGGATTATTAAAGCAGAACCTGCTATGAAATCTATATTGCAACAAGTGGGGAAATTAACTGCTATGGTTAGTGATTTGCTTTACTTTTCCACAATGGATAGCACAAAACGAAAAGTGGATCAAGAGTATTTGGATGTTCAGATGATATTAAAGAATTCCTGTGAAAGCTTCTTACCTCTTTTGAAAGAAAAAAACATAGATATCGCTTATCAGTTTTCTCAAAACTCTGGTTTATTTTATTGCGAAGAAAAACGTATCACCAAAGCTTTCTCAAATTTGATATCCAATGCAATTCAACATGCATCATCAAGGATACAAGTGAAATACGACATGACTGAAAACATGATTCATATATCCATTGAAAATGATGGTAATCCAATCTCAGATGAAGATCTACCCTACATATTTGATCGCTTTTTCAAAGGAAAAGAAGGAAATTATGGAATTGGTTTATCTATTGTAAAAACCATTGTTGAAGAATACAAAGGTACTTTATCTGTCCAACATGCAGGTATAGGTACTAGTTTCAGTATCATGTTTCCCTTGTAGCATTATCCTCATTGCCGCATTTTTGCAGCATTTTTTCGGAGATTCTCTTCCAATAGTTTTATAAAGTTGTAATACATCAATTTACTGAGGTATTACACTATGAAACTAGTAAAATATGAAAACAAACCAATATCGTATCGATCGGAACATAAAACCATTATATCCGTTTTAGATGGGAACGTGATAGAAAATCGTCTAAAGAAATTATTACCATATGATCAATACTCATCCTCAATTGGAAAATACACTGTTTCAAGTTTGTACTTTGATTCCATCGGTAATCGTGCACTTCAAGAAAAAATAGATGGTGTTGCCGTGCGAGAAAAATTTCGCATTCGTTTCTACAACCGAGATACAAGTTTTATACGATTGGAAAAGAAAATCAAACACTTTCAAAGAACATCAAAATTCCAAGCTACTGTTTCTTTGGATTTCGTTCAGAGAATCCTGAACGATGATTGTTTCTCAGAAATACCCAACAATAGTGATCTGGTAAGAGAATTTCTCATGAAGAAGAAAATATATATGCTTCATCCTGTTTCATTTGTTCATTATGAGCGTACTGCATACCATTATGCCGTAAACGATGTGCGAATAACGCTAGATCGAAACATTCATTCTCAGTCATCATTTCTTGGTACAACTTTACAATCCTTTAAACTTTCATTGCCTATCATAAACCATGGATCTATTATTCTAGAAGTTAAATACAATCACTTTTTACCCAGTTTTATACAAAATCTTTTACTTATTCCCAATATGGTTTTGACAGCTGCTTCTAAATATGCAGCTTCACGTATCTATTTTTCATAAGGAGTTTTTACATGAATACAACATTTGGTGACATTTTTAAAACAAGTTTCCTGGAAAATGTGTCTTCTTTTTCCGTGATGGACGTGATTATCGCTTTTGTTGCTGCCGCGCTCATTGGGTTTTTCATTTATTTGGTATACAAAAAAACCTTTCAGGGTGTTATGTATTCTCGTTCTTTTAATGTTTCGCTTTTGCTTTTAACTATTGTGACAACTTTTGTACTGCTAGCCGTTACATCCAATGTAATTCTTTCTTTGGGTATGGTTGGAGCTCTTTCAATAGTACGTTTCCGAACTGCCATAAAAGATCCCATGGATTTAGTATTTTTATTCTGGTCTATCGGAGCAGGTATTGTTTGTGGAGCAGGACTAATCCCGTTAGCGTTTATTGGTTCTATCGTCATTGGTATTGTATTACTAGTTTCTCTTCAACGAAAAACAATTGAATCCCCCTATATATTGTCATACCGATGTATAGATGAAAATTCAGAAGAAAAATCACTTGAAGTACTGAAGCGTTTCTTTTCGCGCATTCGTATACAATCAAAGACTATTTCTGATGACCAAAGTATAGAGGTCATGATAGAAATACGTTTGAAAAATGAAGATACAACATTCATGAAAGCTTTAAAAACATTGCAAGGACTAGATAATCTTAACCTTGTCAGCTTCCGTGGAGACTATGTCCTCTAATTCAAGGAGAAAACGATGAAATTTCTACCTGCAAAAATAATACTCATTTCTTGTATCATGCTTAGCTTGGTTGCTCTAATGATTGCGTACCCTTGTTCTCCTCAGATCAAAAAAAATGACAGTATTGCACAAGCACATTCTTCTATTGACGTAATTCCAAGAGATCATCTTCTATGCATCGATATTCAAATGGAACCATCTGAATGGAACGATATGCTTGACAATGCCATCAATGAAGAATACAAAATAGCTTCAATTCAGATTGATCACGAATTGTATTCTTATGTAAAAATTCGACCGAAAGGAAACTCAAGCCTGAAGACTTTAGTTGGTCGTCACATAAATTCAGAGCAACAAGAAAAAGATCAAAAATCCTCTAACCGATTCAGTTTTAAAATTTCATTCGACGATATCAACGAAATGCAGACATTTCATGGAATTACTCAACTGAATCTAAATAATGGTTTCTCTGATCCTTCTTATATGCGAGAATATCTGGCCTATCAAATTTATGAAACCATGGGGCTTCCCGTCCCATGGTTCTGTTTTGCTAAAATCTCTATAAATGGTGAATATCATGGACTGTATCTTGCTGTAGAAAGTATTTTAGAGCCTTATCTTGTACGAAATTTCAATGATGCTTCCTGTGATTTATACAAATCTGTAGGAAATTCTTTAGCATATACTGGGTCAAAAAAAGAAGATATCACCGGTTTAGAATGTAAAAGTACCAGAAAGAATCCAGATCTTGATGCATTGCATAATTTCATGAAACAGTTATCAACGGGTAAGAATCTTGAGTCCGTATTCGATGTGGATGGAGCACTACGATATATCGCAGTAACAACAGCTCTGGCCAATTTCGATAGCTATCTTGGACCATTTGCACATAATTATTATTTAGCTCAAGTGAATGGTAAGTTTACAATTCTACCCTGGGATCTAAACATGGCGTTTGGTGGTTTTCATATGGGCAGTTCAGATAGCGTGTTCATTGATGAACCAACTCAAACTATACTTTCAGAACGTCCTTTGGTGAATATATTACTATCCAATCCTGAATATCTCGATCAGTACCACGTTTATCTTGATCAAACTACTCAGAATTATCTATCTATTGAGTATCTTCAAAAAGAAATTCAAAGTATTGATCTGCGCATATCTACTCTTGTAAAAACAGATCCAACTTCTTTTTATACATTTGAAGAATACAAGAATAATATTACGTCGACACAAGTGGATGCAACGAGTGAAAATAGCATTCAAGAAATCATAAATAATGAAGATATCAATCTGCAGGAAAAACTACAAAACATGTCTCCACATGAAAATGTATCTCCTCTTTTAGTAATTGCACAGCAAATGACAAGTGCAATTCTAGACCAGCTTTCCGGTTCTGCACCCTCTACGAATAACGGTGAAGGATCTAGTAATCATCAAAATAATAGAAGACCATTTCGCGGTGATCAAAATCAAGGTGAGATGGGTGGATTTGGAAATCCTCCTCCCATGCCTCCCGGTGATAAACCAATGCAACCCATGAACAATGGCTTTCAAAACCAAATGCAAGGACCTCCCCCTGGTGGTGGTGGAGCGCCATCAAATGGTAACATGAGAATGATGCATCAAAACAATACTTTTTCAGTACAGGACATACTATATGCACTGATACTATTGGGTTGCTTCATGTTGATTTTGCTTCGATTTCGAAGAATACAAAGTATCTGACAATGTTATAACAAATCTGTCTTTTCAAGCTCTTCTCACTTCATTTATATTTTGTAACTTTATTTTCTTGACAATTTCAAATCATTATTCTACAGTAGTTAATTGTTATTTGGTAAAAACAGATTTGGAACACTTCTTTATTTATCTCTGAAGCTTGGAAGAATGTGCTTAAAGTACAAAATCCCAGCTTCTCTTTTTATGAGTTTGGTATTTGTAGCGTGTTCGCAGAAATTATTACTATTTTGCGAATACAGAAAGTGTTGTGTTACTAGTTTATTCAACTCTAAGGAGATGAGTTTATGAAGAGCCGTTTTGTTTTTAGTTCCAGTCGTGTTGTTCGTTCTATTCTTACCATTGTTATTACGTTATCGTTGTTCACAGCTTCTGTTCCTGTATCAACCTATGCTGCTATCCAAGCCCCCCCCCTAGTAAATAGTAGTC
>NPIE01021146.1_pt1 | contig 25306 bp, 19 predicted proteins | sample 8637661 | NCBI WGS metagenome assembly NPIE01 (sample SAMN07420842, study PRJNA396082) | bioreactor metagenome | isolation source: sample BA12 brine-fed electro-methanogenic bioreactor BA | place: Japan: Kochi | collected 2016-12-09 | reverse complement strand
GGGACGATCTTTCTCGACGAGATCGGTGATTTCTCGCTCAACCTGCAGATCAAGCTCCTTCGCGTCATCCAGTTCAAGGAGTTCGAGCGGCTGGGCGGCCGCGAGACGATCAAGGCCAACGTCCGCATCATCGTGGCCACGCATAAGGACCTGGAGCGGGAGATCAAGAGCGGGCTGTTTCGCGAGGACCTGTACTACCGCATCAACGTGTTTCCGATCTTCATGCCGCCGCTGCGCGAGCGCAAGGACGATGTCATGCTCCTGGCCGACTACTTCCTGGAGAAGTACGCCCAGGAGAACAACAAACGGATCGTCCGCATCAGCACCCCGGCGATTCGCATGCTGACCAGCTACCACTGGCCGGGCAACATCCGCGAACTGGAGAACTGCATCGAGCGAGCCGTCCTGGTCTGCGACGATGACGTGGTCCGCTCCGAGCACCTGCCCCCCTCGCTGCAGATGGTCAGGGACGCCGCCGGGCCTCCCAAGGCCGAGCGGACCATGCCCGAAAAAGTCGCCGCGCTCGAGACCGAGTGCATCGTGGACGCCCTCAAGAAGACCGGCGGCCGCCAGCGCGCCGCGGCTCGCGAGCTGGGCATCACCGAACGCCAACTCGGCTACAAGATTCGCAAGTACGGCATCGTGCCCAAGGCCATCGTCTGACGCCGGGGCATGCGGGACCGGGGGTTGTGGCTTTCGGGCGAGGGCATCGTCATGCCCATCACAAAAGAGAGCAGACCCGGCGATGGTACGCGCTTCACGATGTGCCGGGCCTGCTCCGCTAGTCCGGTCTGGACGGCCCGTGTCCGTGCCCACGGCCGAGGCCGCCGGCGACCTCGATGTCAGAAGCCCTTGGTCAGGCTGAACCCGGCGAACAGGTAATCACTGTCCCTGCTGTAGCTGTCGCTGGCCCGAATGTCGTGGCTCAGCAGCGTTACGTAATTGATGCTCGGCGTGATCGTCCAACCCCATGCCTCGAACGGCAGTGCCATCTGCAAGGTCAGGTCATTGGCCCGTCCATCGTCGAGCCCCCAGTACGCCTTGTTGTATCCCGTGCTGCCCCAGCCCACCGATGCGGCGATGTCCATGCCGACGGGGACGTCCGGCGCCAGCCTGGCCACCTCGGCGAAGCTGTGGCTCAGGCCGAAGCTGACGTAGGTGCCGTCCACGTCGTCCACGTCGTGATAGGCGGTCACGCTCGGCTGCAGAAAGACATCCAGGCTCAGCCCCACGTAGACCTCGGTCGTGTCGTCGAACGGCGTGTTGGGAAACGTGTAGTTGATTACACCCAGGGAGTAGGCCAGTCCCTCCAGATCTCCCAGTGAAGCAGTCCAGTCCAGGGAATAGTCGACTTCGGTGAGCTCTCCGGCATTGTCCCGCCGGCCGTCGCCGTCCACGTCGCGGCCGTTAGTCAGGTCGATGCTGCCCCAGATCGTGCCGGACAGCGATCCGTAACTGAACGAGATCGAGGGCTGAACGGCCCCGTCATCCTGAAGGTTTTGCCCTCGCCAGATGTACTTCCCGAAATAGTCGACGCCAACCGCTAACCTCAGCGTATCCGCTTCGGCGGCCCGTGTTACGTCCGTCAGCACCACACACACCAGAACCGTCCATCCAACCTTTCTCATCAGTCTCATCAATCGGTACTCCTTCATCATTTGTGCCCCTGGCTTGCGGCTCATCGCCTCCGTCGGCCCCTGACGCCTGCCGAAGGCACTAACAAGTGGTGTGCCAGACGGTCGAAGAATCGTCATGAAATCACAGAAGTCTTTTTTGCGTAGTGGCTTATGGGGTGGCCGCACGGCGTATGCGGCGATGGATCTGACACATTAATGTCTCAGTTGCGGTGCAGATGCGACATTTATGTAGGGACCAGGGCCGCCGGACGAATACCTTCTGAATAATGAACCCCGACCCGACCGGGTCGGGGTCCTGTGTTATCCTCATACGGTTCGAGCGACCGAGTGCCGAACGCATGGCCTTGATCGCCGTCTGTTGCCGTCCGTCAGTCCTTCAGCGGCCGTACCCAGATGTTCCGGAACTGTACGGGGTTGCCGTGATCCTGCAACTGGATCGGCATCTCATCGGGGTGATATCGGTAGCTGGCCAGCCTCCTATGGTCCGTGACGCCCTGAATCTCCCAGTGGTCCTGCACCAGTACACCGTTGTGGATGACCGTGACGGTGCCCGGCTTGAGGACCTCGTTCTGCCCGGGCCCCTTGAAGATCGGCCGGTGAAAAATGATGTCATACGTCTGCCACTGCCCCGGTCCGCGCGAGGCGTTCACGTCGGGCTTTTTCTGGCCGTACACCGACGCGGCCTGCCCATCCGGATACGTGTCGTTATTGTGCGAGTCCAGCACCTGAATCTCGTAGGTGCTCATCAGGAAGACACCGCTGTTTGCGCGTCCCTGGCCGTTGCCCTTGACCACGCTCGGAGTGCGCCACTCGATGTGCAATTGCATCGAGCCGAACTTCTGTTTGGTTTGAAGCGTTCCGGCCTTGTCCACCACTTCCATCGCTCCCTCGACGATCCGCCACTTTGGTGCATCCGGCTTGCGGTTCGTATGCTCCCAGGCATCCAGGTTCGTGCCGTCGAACAGGACAATCGCGTCGCTGGGAGGCAGGCGGTCCTTCTCGCCCGGGGTCACCTCCGGTGGCCGCGGCTCCAGCTCATCGTGCACGTGGTATCCGTTGGGCTTCAGGGGCGTATCCTGGTAACCGCCTGCGGGAATCCCGATCGTCAACACCACGCCCAACGTCAGCAGGACCAATACCACTCGCCTCATCGCTTACCCTTTCCAAGACCTGTACACCCTGTAGATGCTTCACTCCTGTACGCGGTTCCACTCGTGCTCCGCGATCCGGCGCACTATACCAGAATGCATCGTGGACAGCAACGATTTGAGATCGGACAAAAGGCCACGGAAATAGAGACTATAAGGCAAGAAAGGAGGACGCCTCTCACGGTGTGTGGGGCGCAAGAGGCGTCCTCAACGGAGTGTGACTACTGGGTTGAGTGCAGTCAGGCTTTATAGACGCCGCTCGCGCGGAGAAGACAACAACAAATCCGTTCTTTTTCGCCAATGGCCCCAAATTAGGTGTTTTCCCTCATGGCTTTTGGGGTGTTTTCCCCATGGCGTCGGGCTCGCCGAGACTTCTCCATGATCCATGGACTCCGTGCATGTGCGTTCGGGTAAAAAGGATGTGCATTGCGCCAGGGCCCTGCTAGGATGAGTCGGGTCCAGAGGTGGCGGCTCGTGCCGGCAGGCGCGGTGTCGAAGCGGCCCGATGTGAGAACGGGAAGATACGACCATCATGTGTTCGCACAGGATGATGTGGATTGTGCTGTTTCTGGCGGGGCTGGCGGGCTGCCGCGCGGAGGCCCCGCCCCAGACGCCCGCCACGGCCACGCGGATTGTGTCGATGGCCCCGAACCTGACGGAGATCCTGTTTGCGTTGGGCTTGGGGGATCGGGTGGTGGCGGTGACCCAGGACAGCAACTGGCCGCCGGAAGCCGCCAAGCGCCCCCACGTGGGCACGTTTTGGCAGCCAAATATCGAGGCGGTCGTAGGGGCCAGGCCGGATCTGGTCGTGACGTTGGCCTTCGGGCAGCAACGCGAATTGGCCGAGCGCCTCCGGGGCATCGGTTGCCGCTGTCTGACGGTCAAGATCGATCACGTTGCGGAATTGTATGCGGCGATTGAGCAAATCGGCGCGACGACGGGCACTGCGGGCCGGGCGGCCGTGTTGATCGACCGGATGCGCGCGGACTTGGCCACGATCGAGAAAGGCGCCGGCTCGGCCCGGCCCAAGGTGCTCTGGGTGGTGCAGCGCCAGCCCCTCCGGGTCGCAGGGACCGAAACGTTCGCCGACGAGATGATCCGGCTTGCGGGGGGGCAAAACGCGATGGGTTCGACGATTCAGAAGTATCCCCCGATCGGCATCGAACAGGTGGTGGCGTCGGCCCCGGATGTGATCCTTGAGCCGTCCATGGGAGGCGCGGATCTGGCCTCGGCCCGCGAGCAGGCCCGGCAATACTGGTCGGCGCTGCCCTCGGTGCCCGCTGTTCGGGACGGCCGGGTTTACGTCATTGACGGTGACAAGGCCAGTCGGCTCGGTCCGCGACTGCCGGAGGGTGTTCGGCTGGTGGCCGAGGTCATACGAGATGCGGGAGCGGGCCCATGAGTCGGCCGCTGACGGGGCGGTTACTGGCTGCTCAGGTGGCGGCATCGGTCGGCGTATTGGTCGCCGTCGTGCTGGTCTGCTGCCTGGTTGGCACTCAGCCGGTCGACATTGGGCGGGTGCTGGCCGGGCCCGGTCCGGCGGGGTCGCCGAACCTGGACTATGAAATCGTGGTTCGCATTCGCCTGCCGCGGGTGTTGCTGGCTGGCGTGGTGGGCATGGCGTTATCCTGTGCCGGGGCGGTGTTTCAGGCCCTGCTTCGCAACCCGCTGGCCGACCCCTATATCCTGGGCATATCGAGCGGGGCTGGGCTGGGCGCGGCGGTGGCGGTGATGGTGCCCGGCATCGCGGCGTGGTCGCTGGAGGGGGTGGTTGGCCCGGTCACGTGTCTGGCGTTCGCGGGGGCGTTGGCGACCGTGGGGCTCGTCTCGGCTATCGGCCGGGTCGCCGGCGGAGGAGGGACGACAAGCCTTCTCTTGGCGGGCGTGGTCGTCAATGCGTTTCTCAGCGCCGTCATCCTGTTTCTCATATCGGTGGCGGGAGGGCATCAGCTCCAGACCACTATCTTCTGGCTGATGGGGCATCTGAACACGGCCGCGTTGGAGGAGGGGCGGGCGATCGGCCTGGCTGCACTGATCGTCGTGGCCGGGGCGGTGGTGTTGTTTCGGCTGGGGCCGGCCCTGAACGTGCTGAGTTTCGGACACTCTGATGCGCAGACGGTGGGTGTGCACGTCAAGGCGGTCCACCGGACGGCGCTGGGGGTGGCGTCGTTGGTGACGGCCGTGGCGGTGAGCTTCAGTGGATTGGTGGGGTTTGTGGGGTTGGTCGTCCCCCACGCCGTGCGACTGGTGTTTGGGCCGGATCACCGCCGGCTGATCCCCTTGGCCGGGCTGTACGGGGCGGCCTTTCTGATCGTCGCGGACACCTTCGCACGGGTGGTTGTGGCTCCTGCGGAGTTGCCCGTGGGGGTGGTTACGGCGATGGTGGGCGGGCCGTTTTTCCTCGTGCTGCTGGCGCGGTATGCCCGCGGGCGTCGATGGGGACAAGGATGAACATGATCGAAGTCCATGGCGTGTCGTTCCACTATCCCGGCCAGGAGGTCCTGCGGCAGATCACGTTCAACGTACCGGCGGGGCGGTTCCTGGCCGTGGCCGGGCCCAACGGATCGGGGAAAACCACGCTCGTGCGACTGCTTGGCGGATTGCTCAAGCCCTCGGCGGGGCGAATCGTGATCGACGGGGCGGCGATGGGCTCCTACAACGCCCGGACCCTGGCCCAGAAGATCGCGGTTGTCCGGCAGGACATGATCCCCAGCTTTGCGTACACGGTCTATGAGACGGTTATGATGGGCCGGACGTGCCATTTCGGGCCGCTGGGCTTCGAGACCGAACAGGATCGACAACTCGTCCTTGCGGCCATGCGTGAAACCGAGGTGGAGGCCTTTGCTTCGCGTCGGCTTACCCAGATCAGCGGTGGGGAGCGCCAGCGGGTCTACCTGGCCCGGGCCCTGGCGCAGGACACGCCGGTCATGCTTCTCGATGAACCGACGAGCTTCCTGGACCTGCGGCATCGGGTGAGGCTTTTCGAGCTGTTGCGGCGTCTCCAGTCTGCCCAAGGCAAGACGATCGTGACGATCACACATGACCTCAACCTGGCGGCTCAGTATTGCGATGAGATGCTGCTGCTGGGCGGTCCGGGGCGTTACGAGCATGGACCGGTGCGGGAGGTCTTCCGGGCCGAACGGATCGAGGCCTGTTTCGGCGTGAAGGTGATTCAGGGCCGTCTGGGTGGGGCGGATGTAGTCTTGCCGGTGGGCCCAAGGCCTTCCTAGTGGAATGGTACGATTTCTTCAAGCCCTTGCGCCAAAACAAGTTACATTCAATTCGCGTGGTGGCGCGTTTTTTGCCCAGATCGCCCTTTTTCTCCTTCCCAAATTGACCGATGACCGTATACTAGTCGATTCTATGTACGGGCGGACCGAACCGGTCCGCTCTGACCGAGTACATATTGAGGAAAGTGTCCGTCGTGGCGAAGAAGACGGCCAAGAAAAAGAAACATTCGCCCCGGAAGAAGGGTCGTGCGACGACCCCGAAAAGCCCAAAGACCAGCGCACCCAGGAAGAAGGTGGCCAAGAAGGTGACGAAGAAGACGACCAAGAAGACAACCAAGAAGACAACGCCCAAGGCGGCGACCAAGAAGACCGCAGCGAAAAAGGCTACAAAGACCAAGGCTTCGACAAAGAAGAGCAAGTCCGCCAGTAAGCCTCGGACCGGCCGTCGGTCTTCGGCCAGCCCCCTCAAGCCCGCGGAGATCGAGCATTTCCGTCAGCTTCTGTTGGAGAAACGGGCGGAGCTGATCGGGGACGTGAGCCTGATCGAATCGGAGGCTCTCAAGAAGTCGCGACTGGACGCCGCCGGCGATCTGTCCAGTATGCCGATTCATATGGCCGATATCGGGACGGATAATTTTGAACAGGAATTCGCCCTGGGGTTGATGAGCAGCGAGCGCAAGATCCTGCTGGAGATCGAGGCGGCCCTGCAGCGAATTCGCGATGGCCGGTACGGCATCTGCGAGGGTACGGGCAAGCCCATCGGCAAGAAGCGGTTGGAAGCGATTCCCTGGGCGCGGTATTCGATGGAGTACGCGCAGATGGTCGAGAAGGGCCTGGTGGAAGAAGGCGAACGCGTCGGCGGTTATGAGGGCTGGGAGGAAGGCGCTGGCGCGGAAGACGGGGAAGGCGATCTGGACTTTGAGGACGACACCGAGGGCGATGAAGAGGTCGATCCGTTCGAGTATCTCAACGATGACGACGAGGACGAGGGTTACTGAGGTCTTCGTTTGACTCTGTGACGACAACAGGCCCGTCCGTGCTCCGGCAAGGCGGGCCTTTTTTCATGGTTGACTTCGCCGGATCACAAGACGAGGGCGAGGAGACGGTGTATGGGCTCATGGCGATGTCCGGTGTGCGGTCGAGTCGCGGGGCCGGATGACATCCCGATCGCCGAGCTTCTCCTGAAGCAGCCGCACTTCCCGTTTTGTTCGAATCGCTGCCGACGGGTGGACCTGAACGCGTGGCTGGACGGCGATTATCGGATCGAGGGTGAGCCAGAAACCGCAAACGGGTCGCAGAACTCGCCAGACACGGCGGCGGGCGACTAGCCCCGGTGCTTTCTGCTGGAACGGCGGGGGCGTATGGCCGATAATGAGAGCATGTTTGCGTGAAATCGGCCGGGGTGATCCCGCAGGAAGCCAATGCCCATGACGCTGGAAGAACAGCTTCAGAATCTCTGGGAGAACATGGCGTTCGCCAGGTTGCTGCGGACGGTCCGGCTGGCGGTCGCGCCGAGCCGGCTGATCCTGGCGGGCCTGACGATTCTGGTGGTGTGTTCCATGGGGGCGTTTCTGGACTGGCTGCGGCCGACGGTGCTCGTGGATGAGCGGTATCCGCCGAAGGTGCGGCTTTCGGATTTCACGCGGCAGGAGAGTCGCACCGAGCTCGACGCGTTCGTGACGGATCGTCGGTTGATCCGATATTTCCGGGAGAGTCATGAGCCGGGGGATGGCCATACGCACTGTGAGGGGGTGTTCACCACGTTGTGGAACTTCGGCTCGGCCCGGTTCACGCAGGCCACGGTGTCCCTGCTGGCCCCGGACGGCCGCGGCGTGTTGGCGCGGCTGGCGGATATGTTCACCGATCTGTGGATGTGTCTGGTGGCCCTGTACTGGGCGGTGCGTTATCATCCGGTGTACAGCGTCGTGTTCCTCGGCGTCTGCTTCCTGGCGTTCATTCTCGGCGGCGGGGCGATCTGTCGCAGCGTGGCCCTCGAGTCCGCACGGGGGGAGAAGCCGGGACTGATTGAGGTTTTGCAGTTCAGCCTGCGGCGTTTCGGGGCGTTGGCGGCCGGTCCGGCCCTGTCGGCGGTCGTGATGCTTGTCTTTGCGGGGGCGTTGGTGCTTCTGGGGGTGGTGCTGCGCATTCCGCGGGCCGGTGAGCTGGTGCTGGGCCTGGGGCTGGGGATCGGCCTGTTGTTCGGCCTGTTGACGGTGTTGATGCTGTTGGGGACGACGGTGGGCGGCAGCCTGATGCTGCCCGTGATCGCCTATGAGGCATCGGATGGATTCGACGCGGTCAGCCGGTCCTTCCGCTATGTGTTTTCGCAGCCGTGGTGGATGGGGTTCTACCTGTTGATCGCCGGATTGGTGGGGGCGGTATCGTATCTGTTTGTGCGCCTTTTCGTGTATCTGGTGCTGATCGTGACGTACGGCATGGTGTTTCTGGGCGTGGCCGGCGATCCCATGCGGGTCGAGAAGCTCAGGCGCCTCTGGCCTCGGCCGGGTTTTTACGACTTGATGGGGTCGGGACCGGCGGTCGTCGGCTGGTCGGAGACGGTGGGAGGCGTGCTTATCCGGATCACGATGCTGGGCGTGGTCGGGCTGGTCGTGGCCTACGTGGTGAGCTTCTACTTCAGCGCCAGCACGGTCATCTACTCTCTATTGCGACAGAAACTGGACAGGATTGCGCCCGACCGGGTTTACGTGAAGCTCGACGAGGTGGTGGACGGCGGCGTGGATGCGCCTCCGCCACGGGAACGGGTCGATTCGTCAGCAAAGGACTTATCGGTATAAACTATGGCGCAGCGCATTCTCAACGGTCTGCGAAGAGTCATCCGGCGGCGTCTGGGCCCGGGAGGCCGGGGCGCGGAGTGGTTCGTTCGGTATCGACGGGTGCTGATCGTGCTGGCCCATACCGTGGCCTTCGTGGTGGCCCTGTTCTTCTCTTTTCTGTTGGCGCACCAGATGCGACTGGAGCGCCGGTGGGCCGTTTACCCGTTTCCGATCCTACTGGCGGTCGCCGTCCCCTTGAAATTGCTGATCTTCGGGTTCTTTCGGCAATTTCGGGGGTGGTGGCGGTACGTGGGTATCAGTGATCTGGTGGAGATCGCCAAGGCGTCAATCGCCAGCGCGATTGTCTTGATGGCCCTGTGGTATGCCTACGGCTTTGGCTTGGTGGATACCTATGCACGATTCGGCGGGGCATCGGTAGCCGGGCGGATCGCCGATCTGACGGATCAGATCGGCAGCCTCTCACGGGATTACCGGCTGACCGCCAGCGACGAGAGGCGGCGGGAGATGCGGCCCCGGCTGTATGACTTGCAGGCCGAGCGGGCGAATCTGCGAGGACTGCTGGACCTCTTGGAGATCAGCCGGATTCGCCATTATTCCCGGTTGGTGGGGCAGGCAAGCAGTCTGGAGGAAAGCCAAGAGCGGGAGTTGAAGTTCGCCGAGGTGCGCTCGCGACAGCGGGCGATCGAAGGCGTCATCATGCTGGATTTGTTCCTGACGATCATGGTGCTGGCCGGCTTTCGCATGCTCATCCGGATGTATCACGAGGAGTTTTTCGCGGAGCCGGGCGAATCGCTCAAGCGGCTGCTGATCGTGGGGGCGGGCAACGCCGGCGAGGCGTTGGCACGTGAGCTGTTGCGGGATCGGGTGAACCGGTTTCACGTGGTCGGGTTCGTGGACGATGACCCGGCCAAGCAGGGCATGAGCATTCACGGCGTGAGCGTCCTGGGACGGGTGGACGATCTGCCGAGGTTGTGCGAAAAGCACAGCATCGACGAGATCGCGATCGCCATGCCCAGCGCCAGCCGCAAACGGCTGAGGCAGGTCGTGCAGATCTGCCAGGGCACCAAGCTGCGATTTCAGACGGTGCCGTCGATCACGGACATCGCCTCGGGCAAGCTCCGCGTATCGCAGATTCGAGACGTGGACATCAATGACCTGCTGGGCCGGGACGTGGTCGAGTTGGACCTGGCGCAGATCGAGGCGTTCTTGAAGGACAAGGTGATCCTGGTCACGGGCGCCGGCGGCTCGATCGGCTCGGAAATGTGCCGGCAGGTGTGCCAATTCGGCCCGGCGCGGCTGGTGCTGGTCGAGCAGGCGGAGAACCCCCTGTTCGAGATCGAACGCGAATTGCGTGCGAGCCATCCGGGCGTGCCGCTCGATGTGGTGGTGCGGGATATCGCCGACAAAGAGCGGATCGAGCCGGTCTTTGCGGAGTTCCGGCCGCAGGTGGTGATCCACGCCGCAGCGCACAAGCACGTGCCGCTGATGGAGCTCAACTGCGGGGAGGCGATCAAAAACAATGTCTTCGGCACCATGGTCGTGGCGGACGCCGCGGACCGGTATGGTGTCGAAACCTTTGTGATGATCAGCACGGACAAGGCCGTGAACCCGACGAGCATCATGGGCGCCAGCAAACGAATCGCCGAAATGTACATCCAGGACCTGAACACCACCAGCGGCACGCACTTCGTGACGGTCCGGTTCGGCAACGTGCTGGGCAGCAACGGCTCCGTGGTGCCCATCTTCCGCAAACAGATCGCCGCCGGCGGGCCGGTGACGGTGACGCATCCGGAGATGAAGCGGTACTTCATGACGATTCCCGAGGCCAGCCAACTCGTGCTGCAGGCGGCGACCATGGGCCAGGGCGGGGAGATCTTCGTGCTGGATATGGGTGAGCCGGTCAAGATCGAGCATCTGGCCCGCGAGTTGATTACGCTCAGCGGGTTTCGGCCGGAGGAGGACATCGAGATCGTGTATACGGGGATGCGGCCGGGCGAGAAGCTGTTTGAGGAGCTGAGCATCGCCGGGGAGGACATGGTCCCGACGCGACATCCGAAGATCGGCATCTGGAAGAACATTCCGAAGGACCGCCAGACACTGCGGGCCGAGATCGCCGAGCTTTTGTGCATTTCGCCGAGCCAGGACCGCCAGGCGATTGTGGCCGGTATCCGACGATTGGTGCCGGAGTACATCGGCGAGGCGCCCGACGGTGAAGCCGGTTGTCAGGAAGATGTAAGCCAAGTATGAAGAAACCCGTTGAAATCTCCGCGATGTGGTCTTAGGATCCGGACCGGCGGATGCAGGAGGGACCGCGTGGAGCGCTGGCATGAGGGCGGACATTCTCGTTGTGGATGACGAGCAGGACCTGCTGGACCTGCTGCGGATGGGCCTGGAGGGTGAGGGCTACCGTGTGCGGACCGTCCTGACGGGGGCCGAGGCACTGGACCAGATACGCACCCGTCCGCCGGATCTGGTTCTCCTGGATATCATGCTCGACGATGTGTCGGGCATTGACGTGGCGGCACAACTTAAACACGGCCCGCAGACCGCGGGGATTCCCATTATTCTCCTGACGGCCAAGGACAGCGATACGGATATCGTAGTGGGGCTGCGGGTGGGTGCCGACGACTACGTGACCAAGCCGTTCAGCACGGCGGTGCTGGTGGCGCGGATCGAAGCGGTGCTGCGTCGGGTGCGGGAGGCGGCTCGCCAGGCCGGGCCCGTGATTTCGGCCGGGCCGGTGCGCGTGATTCGTCAGTCCCGGCAGGTCCTGGTGGGGGATCGTGAGATTCATCTGACGGGCGCGGAGTTTCGTATCCTGACCACGTTGATCGAGGCCGGGGGCAAGGTGTTGGGCCGCAGCGACCTCAAGGCCGCGTTGGGATCGGAGGCCACGGGCCAGAACGAACGTATCGTCGATGTTCACGTGGCGGCCTTACGCAAGAAGCTGGGGGCCGATGGCCGTCGCGTGGTCCGGACGGTCCACGGCGCGGGGTATCGCATCCAGCCGGGCTAGCGGGTGTCGCCAGTGGGGTCGGCCGCGTCGATCAAGGCCGAATCATCAGGCATCGGGCTCTTGAGGTCGCGCAGGGCCTTGCCCTTCATCGCCTGGGCCTGCTGGATCAGATCGTCACGGTCGGGCGGCTGATAGGGCGTCAGCTCGAAGGTCCACTCGTATTCATCCACGATGGTCTCCGGCCACAGCACGCCGTAGAAGAAGTCCAGGGGGAAGGCATCATGCGGCGGCGCCTCGAGCAGGCGATGGGTGTTGAGAACCTCATAGCCCGGCTTGATACACTGAACGCGGTAGTCCCCGTACCAGTTGAAATTCACCGTGACGGGGCTCGTGCCGATCTCTTCATCGTTGAGACGCACCGTGGCCCCCGGGGGTTGCGTGATGATGGTCAGCTTCCGCTCGACGCAACCGGCGACGGCCGCGGCCAGGACCAAAGCGCCCGCGAGTCGAGCCATTCCATGGCGGCACACGCGCTGAATCATCTGTGTTCAATCCTTTCCTGATCTTTGCCGAGTCCAATGACACGGGTCGGCCACCCGGTTTCTGGTGACACGTGTCAACCTACCGCGCCGCAAAGGAACAGGCAAGATCGACTCGGCGTTTTTCGAGGTTGCGATATGGCGGCCGTGGAAGGCATACCTGTGACGCATGGGGTCCGCCGGGTAAACAGACTGAGAAATCCATGAAAATCTCTTGACAAGACGCCCCGCCATTTTCTACTCTTAGAAGGTCTTATGGATGTGCTCTATGAGCGGTGCATATCCGGCGGCGCATCGCGTGTGCTGACCGCGTGCTGACGCCGATGTCAATCGGCCGGCCGATTTGAGAGATTGGCCGGTCTCATCCACGGAGGGACAACACCTGTTCGCGGTGGTGTGCCTATGCGGCGCAACCGACGCAGGCGGAGCCTGCGCGATGTTACCGGGAAGATGAACCCTCCAAACCGTGGGCTGATAGCACGAGCAGAGACCGTCGGAGCGGCGCGATCGTGAAGATAGGATTCGGTGCATCAGAGGTGCCGATCGGACTCGGCGGCGGCCGATTGTGGCGGATCACCGGCGGGACGGACATCCGCCGGCGGGGGCCGCGTGCCCTCGTCGGGGTACTGTTGGCGGGTCTGGCGGCCTGGACCGTGCTGGACATCTTCTTTGCGCCGGTCGGACAGGTGGAGCACGACAGGACGGCCCAACACGTTTTGCTGGGCTGTTTGTGGGTGTTGATGGCCCTATGCGCGGCGGGGGCACGGCTGGACCGGATGATCTGCGAAAGCGGATTGATACATGCGATGGCGGCGTATGCACTGCTGGTCGGCGTGCATGGCCTCGTGCGACTGGCGGACGGATGGGACTATGCCACGCTGGTGACCTTGGCCAAGCACCTGTTCTGGATCGTGGCGTTTGTGGCCGCGGTGCGGTTGCAGCAGGCCGGGGCGCTTCGAGCCCGCGATTTGAACCGGGCGGCGCAGGTGGCGATTGTCTGCGTGAGCACGCGGCTGATCGCTTCGGTCTTCGACGGCACGGTCATGGACTATGAGGCCACCGGCTGGGCGTATTGGGTCGCCCGGCTGCTGCCGCTATTGCTCTTGGTGCATCGGCCCGGCGTCATGGGTCGGGCGGCACTGGTGCTGGCGGTCGTCGCGGTGGGTTGTACGCTCAAGCGGGGGGCGCTGCTGGCCATCATCCTGGGACAATTGGGTTTCCTTGTGGCCTGGGGGCGTTTGCATCCGCGACAGCGGAGCCGGGCGGTTGCTCTGGGGATGCTGGTCGGCTTGGCTGTAGCGGGGGTTCTGGCGTGGCGGTGGGAGGCGTTTGTCGGGCGTTTGGCGGACCTGCAAAGCCTGGAGACGGCAGGCTCATGGCGGGGGTCGTTCTACCGCATCATCATCGAGCAGTGGTGCCGGCTCGACGTGGTCCGGCAGATCTTCGGCGCGGGGTTTTGGGCCGTGCCCGATCTGTTGGAGCGGGTGTGGGTGCGGCAGTATGCCCACAGCGACTGGCTGGAGATTCTCTATGATTACGGTCTGATCGGTGTGGGGGTATTCGTATGGCTGAATCTGGCGATACTGGGGCTCGTGCATCGCGCGTGGCGGCGGCGTGATGAAACGCTGCCGGCGTTGGTGATGAGCGTCATAGTCTTTTGGCTGGGGACGCTGTATTCAGGGTTCACATTTTGGCCGGAGATGGTCTGGTTCGGTCTGCTTTTGGGTTACGCCGCCGGACGCATCGAGGCCGGCCAGCGGCGGTGGGCGTGGAGGCGTGCAACATGATCGCGATTCATCACACGCCGGGCAGCTTCTCGGATCGCTGGCTCGCGTATGCCCGACAGCTTGGCTGCGACGTCCGTGTCGTGGACGCGTATCGGCCGGACATCTTCGAGCAGTTGCGGGGCTGCAGGGCACTGTTGTGGCACTGGGAGCACTGGCGGCCCGATGCGGTGGCGGCCGCCCGTCGGATATTGCCCGCCGCCGAGCACCGGGGCCTGCTGGTGTTTCCGGACATGAAGACCTGCTGGCATTACGATGACAAGGCCGCCCAGAAGTACCTGCTGGAGGCGGTGGGGGCGCCCGCGATGCCGGCGGTCGTGTTCTATGATAAAGAGGCCGCGCTGCAATGGGCGGCGGAGGCCGAGTTTCCCAAGGTGTTCAAACTGGCCTGCGGCGCGGGGGGGCGGAACGTGCGGCTCGTGCGCTCGCCCCGCCAGGCCCGGGCCCTGATCCGCCGGGCGTTCGGACAGGGGTTCAAGCCCTTCGGCGGCGTATTCAGCGACGGTCGGACCCGGTGGCGAGCCCTGGGCAAGGTCTCCGGGCTTGGCCCGAAGATGCGGAAAATCCGCGACTACGTGGGCAAGGTCCACCGGGTCAACTGGGGCCTGCCACGACAGCGCGGCTACGTGTACTTTCAGGACTACGTGCCTCAGCCGGGCTGTGACGTTCGCGTCATTATCATCGGGGATCGCGCGTTGGCATGCCTGCGGGAGACGCGGCCGGGTGATTTCCGGGCATCGGGCAGCGGCCGGATATTCTACGAGCCACAGCGCATTCCGCTGGACTACATCCGAATCGCCTTCGATGTGGCCGATCGCCTGGGCACGCAATGTATCGGCTTCGATTTCCTCATCGGGCCTGCGGGCGAGCCGGTGATCGGCGAGATCAGCTATTGCTTTCCCTCCGTCGGCATCTATGCGTGCCAGGGGTACTGGGATCGGCAACTTCGTCACACCCCCGGACATCATCACCCCGAGGACCTGATCTTTGATGATGTGCTGGCCGAGCTCTCGAAGCGGGCCGGGCAGGAACCGGACACGGCGTGCGCATCCTCCTGATTAACAAGTTTCTGTATGGGCGGGGCGGCGCCGAGCACAGCACGCTGACCACGGGGCGGCTGCTGGAGGCCCGGGGGCACGAGGTCATCTACTGGGGCATGGCGCATCCGCAGAATCCATCGTATCCGCACGAGGACTGTTTTACGCCCCACGTGGACTACGACGATTTGCCCGGTCTGCGTCCCAAGATACGGGCGGCGGTGGACATCCTGTGGTCGCGCCGGGCCCGGCGGCAGATGCAGCGTCTTCTGAAGCGCGTGCGGCCGGACGTCGTGCACATGAACAACATCGCCCACCAGCTTTCGCCCTCGTTTCTGCCGGTGTTGAAGCGATACGGGATTCCGCTGGTCATGACGTTGCGGGATTACAAGCTTGTGTGCCCATCGTATGCGATGCTCAGTCGGGACGGCCTGTGCGATCGTTGCGCCGGTGGGCGGTACTACCACTGCCTGCTGCGGCGCTGCACAAAGGGGTCCTGCGCCAAGAGTCTGGTGAACACGCTGGAGATGTACTTCCATCACCGGTGGATGGGCGTGTATGACCTGATAGACGAATTCATCTCGCCCAGTCGATTCCTGGCCGCGCGCGTGAAGGCGATGGGGTTTGCCCGACGGGTTCATTGGTTGCCCAACTTCGTCGAGGTGGATCGCCTGGAGCCCGGTTACGAATCGGACGGCCGGACGCTGGTTTACTTCGGCCGGCTCTCGCGGGAAAAGGGCCTCCTTACATTGCTCGATGCCATCAGGGGGCTGGACGTCCGGCTGCGAATCGTCGGAGACGGCCCCTTACGGGGGGAGCTTGAATCCCGGGTTCGCAGTGGGCACTTGCGCAACGTATGTCTGCCGGGGCATCACAGCGGGCCCGCATTGCACGAGATCATTCGGAGCGCCACGGCGGTGGTCTTGCCCTCCGAGTGGTACGAGAACAACCCCCGCTGCCTGCTGGAGGGATTCGCGCTGGGCAAGGGTGCCATCGCGTCGCGGATCGGGGGCATCGGTGAACTGGTGACGCCCGGCCATACGGGCTGGCTTTTCGACGCGGGCAACGTGCGGGCCCTACGCACGGCGATTGAGAATATGTGGAAGAACCCAGACAAGGCGGCCCGGATGGGGCGGAACGCCAGGGCATACGTGGAGCGGTTCCACGGTCCTGACAGGCACTATCGACGACTTCTGGCAATCTATCGGGCGGCCGGGCGGCGCGGCCCGTCCGCTACGTCGCAGGAGCCCATGATCGCGCCAACATGATGGGGGACGGCTTCGGGGAGGTGCACCGGCCATGCGCAAGAGCATCTATGTATTCGGCTTGCGGGGTTTTCCGCACGTTCAGGGCGGGGTGGAGCGGCACTGCCAGAAGCTCTATCCACGTCTGGTCAAGGCCGGTTTTCGCATCACGGCGTTTACGCGTCGGGTCTTCATGACTTATCAGGGCCATCGGTGGCGCGGCGTGCGTCTGGTGGCATTAGCTAGTCCCCGGCGGCAAGGGATCGAGGCGTTCATACATAGCGCACTGGCAACCATGATTTGCCTGATTCGGCGGCCGTATGGCGTGCATATCCACAACATCGGGCCGGGCCTGTTTTGTCCACTGTTGCGCTGGCGTGGCATCCGCGTGATTGTGACGATTCACAGTCTGAACTATCAGCATGAGAAGTGGGGCCCCCTCAGTCGCGCTGTTCTGCGGTTGGGGGAGTGGGCTTGTCTGCGTTTTGCCCATGAGGTGATTGTGGTGTCGAACAATATGCGGGCGTTTCTTGAGGGCAAGTATCGGCGGGGCGACGTGCACGTCATCCCCAACGGCGTGGATGAGCCGGTACGGGGCGGAGCGCTCGGCATTCTGGACCGCTTCGGGCTGGCGGGCCGCCGCTACATCCTGCTGGTAGGCCGCATCACGCCCGAAAAGGGCGCCGACGTGCTGATAGAGGCCTTTGGAAGGCTGGGTCCAGTCGATGTGAAGCTCGTCATCGCGGGGCGGAATGACCATGCCACCCGCTACGCCGCCCGCATCCGCCGACTGGCCTCGACTCGGCCGAACGTTGTCCTTACGGGGTTGCTGGATGAGCACGAGTTGAACGGCCTGTACGCCAACGCCAACCTGTTCGTGTTGCCCAGCTATCACGAGGGTCTGCCGATCGCCCTGCTGGAGGCACTGTCACACGGACTGAGCGTGCTGTGCAGCGACATCCCCGCCAACCGCGAGATCGGCCTGTCTGAGGATCGGTACTTCCCACGTGGAGACGCCGAGGCTCTGGCCCGGCGACTGCGAGAGTGCCTGCGCCAGGAGCCTTTGAGCGAGGAGCAGCGGCGACGACGGGCCGCCGAAATCCGGAGCCGGTTCAACTGGGATCGGGTCGCGGCGATGACCCTGGGTGTGTACGACAGGGCATTCCGATCATCATCACCGTCTACGGGGAATGAATCGGTTCAAGAGTACATCCCAGTCTGTGAAAGGCCGCCCGGTCGGTGAAAAGGGTGACCGGTCAGGATGGACCGAGCGACAAGGTGAAAGAGGGCCCCTGGCGGGTCCTCCTTCTTTTTAAGCCGTCAATCGAGGATGATGCCCGACGGTGGCATCGTGACCAGTCGGGGACCAAGCGGCGCGGGGGCGGGTATTTCCGGACCGTTGTGGGGCGGCCGGCGAACGGGTCCGGCGACCGACCGTATGGATAGCAGCGTTGACATCCGCTGTGCAAGCCGCTAAAGTGCCTTGCCCTGTGGGGGTTGGGATTCTGCGTTTCCAGGGCATGCTCCTACGTACAATAGCGCGATGAAGGAACGGGAATGACCAAGAAGATGAAACTGGCCGGACGGCCTTACGTGATGATTATCCGCGATGGGTGGGGGTACAATCCCCGCCCCGAGGAGGACGCCTATAATGCAGTTAAACAGGCCCGCACGCCGGTGGACGACCGGTTGATGCGGGAATGCCCGCACTGCCTGATCAGGACCTACGGCGAGGACGTGGGACTCCCCGAGGGCACGATGGGCAACAGCGAGGTCGGCCATCAGAACATCGGAGCCGGCCGGGTCTGCTATCAGGAGTCCGTGCGGATCACCAAGGCGATCCGCGAGGGCGAGTTTTTCAAGAACGAGGTACTGCTTCAAGCGGTGGCCAGGGCCCGCGAAGGCGGCGGCAAGCTGCATCTGATGGGGCTGTGCAGTGACATCGGCGTGCATTCCTTGCTGGAGCACTTGTACGGGTGCCTGGAACTGGCCCAGCGTAACGGCCTGTCACGGGTATACCTGCATGCGTTCATGGACGGGCGGGATTCGCCTCCGAACAGTGGCAAGGGCTACCTCGAACAGATCGAGCGGAAGATGGCCGAGATCGGCGTCGGCCGCATCGCCACGGTCATGGGCCGCTACTACGCGATGGACCGGGATCACCGGTGGGAGCGGGTGCAGGCGGCGTACGATTGCATGGTGTCGGGTGAGGGGGCCAAGGCCCGTTCGGCGGCCGAGGCGATCGAGGCCAGCTATGCCAAGGACCAGACGGACGAGTTCGTCAAGCCGGCGAATCTGCTCGACGGCGATGGGCGGCCCGTGGCGCTGGTCGAGGACGGCGATAGCGTGATCTTCTTCAATTTCCGCGGGGATCGCCCGCGGGAGATCACCCGCGCCTTTGTCGAGAACGAGAGCTTCAAGGGCTTCGAGCGCAAGACGCATCCGCTGGTGCACTACGTGTGCATGACCGAGTATGACGCGACGATTCCCGCGCCGGTGGCGTTTGCGAAGGTCAAGCAGATGCCCAACATCGCCGGCGAGTATTTCAGCAACCTGGGCCTCCGGCAGTTCCGGTGCGCCGAGACGGAAAAGTACGCCCACGTGACGTTCTTTTTCAACGGCGGACGCGAAGAGCCCTTCCCCGGTGAGGACCGGCAGATCATCCCGTCGCCGAAGGTGGCGACGTATGACTTGCAGCCGGAGATGAGCGCCGAGGGGGTGACCGAAGAGGTCCTGCGTCGGCTCGATACGGGCCAGTACGACGTGGTCATCATGAACTACGCCAACCCGGATATGGTAGGGCACACGGGGGTGCTGGAGGCGGCGATCAAGGCCGCCGAGACCGTCGATGCGTGCGTGGGTCGCATTCTGGAGAAGGTGGAGCAACGGGGCGGCAGCGCGCTGATTCTGGCGGATCACGGCAACTTCGAGCAGATGTGGGACTTCGAGAATGATATGCCGCACACCGCCCATACGGTGGGCGATGTGCCGATGATCGTGTTCGGCGAGCGGTTCAAGGGACGCGCCTTGGCCAAGGGCGGCCGCCTGGCGGACGTCGTGCCGACGCTTTTGGAGATGATGGGCCTGGACAAGCCGGAGGAGATGACCGGTCGGAGCCTGCTGATCTAGGGCGGTGGACGAGCCCGGCGGCCGGGCGGACAGGGATGGACCGATGGGCAGGATCGTCGTTCTCGACGACCAGATGGTGAATATGATTGCCGCCGGTGAGGTGATCGAGCGACCGGCCAGCGTGCTCAAGGAGTTGCTCGAGAACAGCATCGACGCGGGCGGGCGGTGCATCCGCGTCGACGTCGAGGACGGCGGATGCCGTCTGATCGCCGTGGCCGATGACGGCTGCGGCATGGATGTGGAGGACATCCGCACCGCGTTTTTCCCGCATGCGACCAGCAAGGTGCGCTGCACCCAGGACCTGCACGGGGTTACGACCATGGGCTTTCGTGGCGAGGCGCTGGCGAGCGTCGCCGCCGTGGCGCAGGTGACCGTCACCAGTCGCCCGGCCGACGCCGTGGAAGGACATCGTCTGCGGATCGACTGCGGCCGGTTTGAAGAGGTTCGTCCCTGCGCGACCGCTCCAGGGACGACCATCGAGGTGCGGAATCTCTTCGCGAAGTTGCCCGCACGGCGCAAGTTCCTGCGGACGACGAACACCGAGATGGGGCATATCAGCGAGCAGTTCACGCGGGTTGCCCTGGCGCATCCGGAGCTGGACCTGACGCTGACACACAATGGCCGGACGCTGCACCGCCTGACGGCGGGCGGCGGCCTGGTCGAGCGTATCGGCGAGTTGCTGGGTCGGGCGGTCGCGGACGATCTAATCGAGGTCCGCCGCCAGGAGAAGGGCATGACGCTCCGCGCCCTGCTGGGCAAGCCGGCGACGGCCCGCGGGACCGGGCAGTTCCAGTACGTCTTTCTCAATCGGCGCTACATCCGAGACCGGTTCATCTCCCACGCGATTCGCGAGGCCTACCGCGGCCTGATCGAGCCGAGCAAGTACCCGGTGGTCTTCCTCTTTCTGGAGATGCCGCCGGAGGCGTTCGACGTGAACGTGCACCCGGCCAAGGTGGAGGTGCGATTCGCCAACGCGAATCTGGTGCACTCGCAGGTGCTGGCGGCGCTGCGCGACAAGCTCTTGAGCATGAACCTCGATGCCCCGGGCATGTTGCCCAAGGCCCCGGTGCCGCCGCCGATGTCCGGACCGCCGCCGGGCGATGATGAGGCCCGCCGGCAGCGCATCGCCCAGGCGATGGCCGATTTCTTCCAGAAGCGTCCATCGGGGGGTGGACAGCGGCCGTTGGAGTTTCGCGGCGGGCCCTCCGGCAGCCGATTGTCCGGACCGGCGCCGCAGGAGCCGGCGCCCTCATCATTCCCCACGCCGGCCCGGCCGGAAGGGACCGCTTTGCCCGAGCCCCACGGCCCCTCGACGGCCGACCAGGCGCCCGCCGGGGTCCCCGCCGAGCCCTCCCGCCTGCTGCAGATTCACGACAGCTACATCCTTGTGCAGACGCCCGAGGGTTTTGACATCGTCGACCAGCACGCCCTGCACGAGCGGATCCTGTACGAACGGCTGTGCCGCAAGCTGGCGGACGGGCCGTTGATGTCGCAACGGCTGCTCATGCCGGAGATTCTCGACGTGAGCGACGCTCAGGCCGAGGCCATCCACGCCCACGCGGCCCTGTTCGAGAAGCTGGGGATCGAGATCGCGCCGTTCGGGCCGGGGACGGTCGCGGTGCAGTCGTTTCCGGCGCTGCTTGCCGATATCGACGTGGCCGGGTTCGTGCGCGACCTGCTGGACCGCCTGACCGCGCGGGAGGCGGGGCTGGACGCGGAACGGCTGCTTCACGAGGTGCTCGACATGGCCGCGTGCAAGGCGGCGATCAAGGCCGGTCAGCCGCTCAGCGAGGCGGAGATGGCCCAGCTCCTGGCCGACAAGGCCGTCGTCGAGCGGGCCAGCCGGTGCCCGCATGGCCGACCTACGACGCTGCGGTTCACCCTGGCCGAGCTCGAAAAGCAGTTCAAACGCACGGGCTTTTAGCCAACGGGTCGACTACGGACCGGCGAGCCAATGGGCGGCGAGGATGGCCAGGTCCGCCAGGTCGGCCACGCCGTCGCCCGTGGAATCGGCCGCCCCGACCGTCGCGGGCGTCGTCCCCAGCCACCGGCCCGACAGATACCATACATCCTCGATCCCAACCCCATCCGGGCAATCGAAGTCCCCGTCCTGCGCAAACTCCCACGCCAGCCGTGGATAATCGACCCCATCGACGCACATGCGCCACGTGTCCTCCGAGCCGTTCTCCCCCTCGCCGACAAAGTCCCACCCGGCATCGAGGAAGGTTGCAATCTGCTGCATTGCGGCCGTCGTGAGGCCGCTTCCGCCGAAACTTCTGGATTGCTTAGAGGTCGATTTGTCCCAGAAACACGCGGTAACCGAGCCCTCGTGGGTACTGCCTATCAAGCCCCCGGTGCCACCCTCTCCCATAACCAAACCGGTACTATAGCAGGCCGTGATCGAGCCATAGTAGTTATCGCCCACGAGACCGGCGATCGGGCTCGTAACACCGAGCACTGCCCCCGTGGCGTAGCAGGCAGTGATCAAGCCGTCGTCGTTGTAGCCCACTAAGCCGCCAGCGCATCCCTCGTTGTGGACTTCACAGGCACTGAAGCAGGCGGTGATCGAGCCGTCCTGATTGACGCCCACGAGGCCACCGATGGAATAGACCCCCGAGACCCTCCCGGTGCTGCAGCAGGCCGTGAGCGAGCCACTATTCTGGCCGGCCAAGGCACCGGAATCGCTATAGTAGTAAGAAGCCGAGGCCCGAATGTCAGCCTTCTCCATGCTCAGGCCGGAGACGGTTGCTGATGTGTTAATGCAGCCGAAGAGGCCCAGGTATCCACCGCCTCTAATCTGAAGACGCTTGATGGTGTGGCCAGCCCCATCGAAGTGCCCGGCGAACATCGGAATCGGTGCCGCAAGCCATGAGATCTCGGACAGGTCAAGCGAACTAGTAAGGCGATAATGGGCTGTCGGCCTGAACCATACCGCCCCGAGATCTTCTGAGTTGTGGATTAGGTACGGGTTTTCAGCCGTACCCTCGCCACCAGGAACGGGAACCGACCCAACCTGCCAGAGCAGTTGTGGGTATCGGCCGTCTTCCAGGTGCCAATAGTCACACGTCCCGTTGGCGGTCTCCCCTTGATCATCCCAACCGGCATCGAGAAACGTCGCCACCTGCTGCATCTGTTCCGTCGTCAGCCCGATTCCCCCGTCGCTCGTGGATTGCCCGGAGGCGTCGACGTCCCAGAAACAGGCCGTGATCGAACCCCAGGGAAAACCGGTCCCGCCTACTAGGCCGCCGACAGTCGCGTTACCTGTGACTGTTCCGGTACTGTAACAGGCAGTGATAGAGCCACCGTTCCCGCCCACCAAACCGCCGACTCCGCTATCCCCAGTAACCGCGCCGGTACTGTAACAGGCGCTGACCGCACCCTGTTCGTTGCCACCCATCAGGCCGCCGACAGTCTTGTTGCCTATAACGGTTCCGGTACTGTAGCAGGCGGTGATCAAGCCGTCGTCGTTGTAGCCCACCAAGCCGCCTACAGAATTACCGCCTGTGACGGTGCCGGTACTGTAACAAGCGATGATCGAACCACTGTTTTGTCCCGCCAGCGCACCGACATAACTGGCCGAAGCCCGAACATCGACACCCTCTAGGCCCAGGTTCAGGATTTCGCCGGGGAATTCAATCTGGCCGAACAGGCCCGCGTTGCCCGCGCCGGAGTTGTCCTGGATCGTCAGGTTCAGGATACGATGCCCGGCCCCGTCAAGCCGCCCGGTAAAAGGCCCTATCTCCCCGATGGGCAGAAAATCTACGCCCGCCAGGTCGAGATCGGCCTCCAGGCGAATGCACTTGTCCAGGACCGCGATGTGCCGGGCAAGGAGGGCAAACTCCCCAGGGGTATGGATCTGGTAGGGATCCCCCGCCGTGCCAGCACCTTCTAAAGGAACCGGTAATGGCCCAGGGATAGGTACACCAGGCGTGCCTTGCCACTCCAGACGGGGATAGTCGAGGCCATCGTCCATAACCCAGCCGCAGCCCTGCCAGCCTGCGTTCTGAAAGTTGCTCATCGTCTGCATCTGTTCGGTCATTAGACCGATTCCCCCGGAATTGCCCAATTGCCCGGAGGTCTGCACATCCCAGAAGCAGGCGGCGATCGAGCCATCATCATTCAAGCCCACCAAGCCGCCGACGTCGGTATCCCCCGTGACCGCGCCAGCACTGTAGCACGCAGTGACCGAGCCATCCTCATTCAAGCCGACCAGGCCGCCGACTCCGCTATCTCCTGTGACAGCGCCGGTACTGTAACAAACGCTGACTGAACCACCATTGTCGCCCACTAGACCGCCGACGTCGGTATCCCCTGTGACTCTGCCGCTGCTGGTGCAGGTGGTGATCGAACCGTCGTTATCTCCCACTAGGCCGCCCACCTTGCTATCCCCCGTAACCGTGCCGGTGCTGTAGCAGGAGGTGATCGAACCGTCGTCGTTCCAGCCCACCAGGCCACCCACTTCGCAGCCTCCAGTGACAGCGCCCGTACTGTAACAAACACTGACTGAGCCATCATTGCTGCCCACCAGGCCAGCCACTTTCCTATCCCCCGTGACAGCGCCGCTGCTGTAGCAGGCGGTGATCAGGCCATCGTGGCCGTTCCAGCCCACGAGGCCTCCAGCTCCGTAGTCCTCCCCGCTAACCGTGCCGCTGCTGGTGCAGGCGGTGATCGAGCCAGTGTTATGGCCCAGCAGGCCACCGACGTTGTAGTCCCCCGTAACTGGACCGGTACTGCTGCAGTCGGTGATCGAGCCATCGTCATTAAAGCCCACCAGGCCGCCGACACTCCTATCTCCTGTAACAGCGCCAGTACTGTAACAAACGCTGACTGAACCACCATTGTCGCCCACTAGACCGCCGACCGAATAAGAATACCCAGCCCCCACAACAGCACCGGTGCTGTAGCAGTCGGCGATCGAGCCGCTGTTATCTCCCACCAGGCCGCCGATAGAATAAGAACGCAGATCACCCGCAACAGTGCTGGTGCTGTAGCAATCGGCGATCGAGCCGTTGTTATCTCCCACTAGGCCGCCGACAGAATAAGAATACCGAGCACTCGCAACAGTGCCGGTGCTGTTGCAGGCTGCGATCGAACCTCCCATGTTACAGCCCGCCAAGCCGCCGACGGAATAACCCGAGGCCTGGATATTGACGCCCTCCAAGCCCAGGTTCAGGACTTGGCCGCCGGATCCAATCCGGCCGAACAGGCCCATATAGTCCACGCCGAAGCTTTCTTGGATTGCCAAGTTGGAAATGCGGTGGCCGGCGCCGTCAAAAACGCCGGTGAAATCCATTCCTTGAAATCCGGACCCGGACTTATTCATGTCCGGTGCGATGACGGCCTGGTCGAAGGTGTGGCCGAGCATGTTCACGTCGGCGATCATCAGGAAGTGGCCGGACCAGTCGGTGGGCGTGGCAGACAGTTCGAGGATGTCGTCCGGCGTGCCGATCTGGTAGGGGTCCTCGGCGGTGCCGGAGCCGCCGGAGTAGGTGCCGGCGGTGGCATAGGGGATGGTAAGGGCAAAAACAATTCCGCACAGAAAGGCCGTTCTCGAACACATGGCAACCTCCGTCGTTTCCCCGCTTTGCGAACCACAATAGCGACAGAGCCATTGTACCGGACCCATGGGGTATAATGCAACGTGGCAATGGAGAAAAACCCACGCAAAACCGGCGTTGGGGCCCATCAGGCTGTTGAAAAAGTGTCACCCCGGACTTGATCCGGGGTCCACGCTCAACGCGTGGTGTGTTCTCTGCACGCAAAGCGTGGATTCCCGCTTTCGCGGGAATGACAAGAAGGGCCCATTC
>NPIE01013410.1_pt1 | contig 25324 bp, 22 predicted proteins | sample 8637661 | NCBI WGS metagenome assembly NPIE01 (sample SAMN07420842, study PRJNA396082) | bioreactor metagenome | isolation source: sample BA12 brine-fed electro-methanogenic bioreactor BA | place: Japan: Kochi | collected 2016-12-09 | reverse complement strand
TAGCCCACCAGCGTCGGGTTGCCCGTCGTGCCGCTCGAGACGTGGATCTCCAGGATCTGATCCTGCGGAGCGGAGAACAGACCGTACGGATAGTAGTCCCGCATGTCCTCCTTCGTCGTGAAGGGCATCCTCTTGAGATCGTCGATGGACTCGACGGTCGTGGGATTGACGCCGGCGGCATCGAGCTTCTGCTTGTAGACGGGACAATTATGATAGATGTACGGGATGAGCTTCTGGAGGTGGTCGGATTGCAGGGTCTTGAGCCCTGCGGGATCCGAACATTCGACGTCTTCTTTCCAGATCATGATTGGCCTATTTCCCTTCCCCTCAGGAATACCTTTTTGTTCTCGGCCACGACGGCTTGCTTGAAGACGGTTTCGATCGCCTTCATCCAGCATTCTTCATCGATCGGCAGCTTCGGCGAGAGAATCCCCACCAGCGCCGTGTTCAGACAGCGCGGATCCTCGATCGCCTCCTCGGCCTTCTCCAGAAGATCGGTCAGGTCCATGCCTCCCTTCTTCAGGAAGGCCTTGAGTCGCGGCTGCTCTTCTCGATGGAAGCAGACCAGGAAATCCGCCCCGCCCGCCGAGATCAGAGGCGAATACACCTTCCGGCCGAAGCGCAGATGCGATTCGACCGATCCACCCCGCTGGGCCATGCCATGCACTTCCGACTTCTTGATGTGAAACCCGGCGTACAGGGCCGCCCAGCCACAGATTTCCGAGGCCTTCAGAACGCCCTGCCCGCCGATTCCGCCAAACGTGATGCTGAATACCGTGTCTTTCATGAGATCCCGTCAAACCTGTCGTTTGATCAACCGGCACGGATGCCGTGAGACGATCACGGACAGCGCGTCCTCGTTGATGCGTTTCTCCAAAATCGCGGCGAACGCCTTGACGTCCATCGGATCGACCACGTCGACGTTGTCGGCACCGCACGCGCGGCACAGATCTTCCAGAATCAACTGCTTCGTCGGTTCGTTGCGTATCGTCAGGCCGGTGCCCGGATGCTGTTGGCCGCCCGTCATGGCGGTGGTGGAGTTGTCCAGGATGAGGATCACGCCCTTCGCCTGGTTGTAGGCGGCGTTGATGAGCCCGGTAACTCCCGAATGGACGAAGGTCGAATCGCCGACGACCCCGACGATCTTCTTCTCGGGCGCCCCTTTGCGCCAGCCTTCGTGCCATGTGACCCCCGCTCCCATGCAGAGGCACGAATGCAGCGCCGAGGTCGGCGGCAGACACGCCAGCGTGTAGCAGCCGATATCGCCCGCGACGTAGGCGTCCATCTTCTTCAGGGCGGCAAACGACGCCCAGTGCGGACAGCCCGCACAGAGGCGCGGTTTGCGCTTGGCCGTCTTTTTCTCGCGCTTGGTGCGCCCTGCCACGATCTCCGGCATCGATTCAGGCGTCAACTCCCCGATCTGGAACGACGGGTCCTTCGCGGTGAATTTGATGCCCAGCGTCTTGATGTGTTCTTCCAGGAACGGGTCCAGTTCCTCGACGACGTACAGCTTCTTGACCGTCTTGGCGAAGGCCTTGATCTTGTCGTCGCAGAATGGATAACTCATGCCCAGTTTGAGATACGAAGCATCGGGATAGACGTCCTTGAGGTATTGATAGGCGACGCTCGAGGTGACGAACCCCATCTTGCGGTCGCCCGCTTCGATGCGGTTCAGGCGGCTGCGTTCCGCCAGCGTCTTGAGCTTGCCGAGCCGCTTCTCGACGAAAATGTGCCGCTGATAGGCATGCCCCGGCACCATCACGTACTTGGCGGCGTTGCGCTCGAAGGCGGGCCTGGTGGGAACCTGCCGCGTGCCCAGCCGGACGTCCTCCTTCGTATGCGAGACCCGCGTGGTCACGCGCACGAGCACCGGGGTGTCGAAGCGCTCACTGATCTTGAACGCCTCCTGGACGAACTGCTTGGCCTCGGCCGGGCTCGACGGTTCCAGCAGCGGCATCTTCGAATAGATCGCCACCCACCGCGTGTCCTGCTCGTTCTGCGAGGAATGCATCCCCGGGTCGTCCGCCACCACGATGACAAACCCCGCATTGATCCCGGTGTACGAGGACGTCATCAGCGGGTCCATCGCGACGTTCAGTCCCACGTGCTTGCAGGCGAACAGACTGCGGACCCCCGAAACGGCCGCTCCCACGGCCACCTCGTAGGCTACCTTCTCGTTCACCGACCACTGGGCGTCGATCTCTTTGAACTGGGCGAGGGTCTCCAGGATTTCCGTAGACGGGGTCCCCGGGTAGGCACAGGCCACCCCCAGACCGGCCTCGTAGGCCCCGTACGCCAACGCTTCGTTGCCCGAGAGCAACGCTTTTTCTCGTGTCTTCTTCTTAGCCATATAGGACTGATTATAGCCGTTCGCCCCCTCAATTCAATAGAAAAGGGTCCCTTCCCACCACGAAGGGACCCTCTTTTTGCCATGCCGCGACACTCGGCCCTAGAACGTGTACTCCAGGTTGAAGCGAAGCCACAGGGCTTCGTCGTTGTTGCTGTCATCGTAGTAGTCACCCGGGAAGAGGTACTCGCCCAGGATGTGCCCTTTCAGTTGCTTGCCGAAGGTGTAGTGGGCCCAGCAGGTGAGCAGATGGCCGCGGAATTTGCTGTCATCGTCCAGCGTCAGAGATGCCGGGGATGCGGGTCGCCACGGCTGTCCCGTTTCGTCCGCCCAGAGAGCATGGTAGTCGGTCGCGATCATCCAGTTCTTGTGCGGTTTGAACTTATGGCCCACGTTGAGACGGATCAGGTTCGTGGACTCGGCAATCATCGTTTCTTCCGTGTACGTGTAGATGTACAACTCGCTCCATCGCGGCCACTCGGCCCAGAGCAGGTCGAACTGCTCGTTGTCGCTCGTGTCGGGGTCGTCGCCCGAGGCATATTCCCCGCCGATGTGGACGCTGTTGCTCAGTTCGTCGTTGAACAGGTACTCCAGGTTGGCCAGCGCACCATAGGCCTCCAGATCTTGCATCTCGCCGGCGGCGTACGTGTTGGTAATGTCGGACTTCTCGCCCCTCTGGATCGCACCCTCGACCCGGTACTTCCAATTTTCGGTCGGGGTCCCGGAGATCGCGCCGCCCAAAGTGAAGATCTCGGCCTTGCGCGTCCAATGCGGCGGCATGTTATCCACGGTGGAGTCCAGGGGGTTGTCGTTCTTGTACATGAAGAAGCCCTCGAGTTGGGTCTTCTCCAGGGACGTGTTCGTCAAATAGACAATCGCTCCTCGCTCATCCTGCTCCGTCAGCGCGTTGTTCTCGTCACTGATCGGTTCCAGCCAGCGGTCGGACTCCGCCGCATTGTCGACATAGATCAAGTCCAGCTTGTTGTTGCTGCTTTCCGTCCAGTCGAAGGTGAACCGGGCGGCATCCATGAAGATCGTTCGCGAGCCGTCGAGCGGCGTCCCGTCGAGCACCAGCCAGCCGGTGCCGAGGATCACGTCCTGACGCCCGAGGGTCGCCGTCAGGGGCATGCCGCCGACGTTGGTAAAACGAAGGTTGAACCAATCGAACAGCGCCTCGTCGAGATCCACATCCTGTGGCTTCCTCGGCGGGTCGTCCCAGGTGCGGAATTCCCAGGTCAGACGCGTGTTGAAACTGATGTCCTGGCCCAGAATCCACTTCGTCGACCACCGCGTCCGATAACGCTGGAAGTCAAACCGGTTGTCATCGCTCGTCTCATCCAGCGTGTCGATGTTTTCGGCATAGATCGTCCGGAACCGGAAATCCAGTCCCATCTCCAGCCACGGCGTGGGATGATGGAACGTGTCCCAGAAGCTGTCCCAGGCGCCGGCGGGCGCTTCGGCCGCTCCACCTTCCTCTGCCGCCCAGACACCCGCGCTGCATGCCAGGGCCAGAATCCCCGCCACGATTGCCAGTATCACTCGTCGTTGTTTCATCTACAGCTCCCTTCAGCCATCCCCATGTACCTAATGAACCTCTTACACAACACCGTTACAGCGCGTCTATCGACCGAAGCACGGATCGAGGCGTTTCCTTGCCGTCGCTTGGTCACAAAGGCCACGATCCCCGCGACCAGGATCTCCGCCAGTCCACCGGCCTGCACGACAACGTCGCAGTCCTCCTCGTGAGACTTTCCGGACTTTCAACCTCTGCCAACGCTCGCGCCGGAGCGCTCATGTTCCAAAGTATCCATACTCGATAGGGGTCATCCGTGTCACCGGCCGTCGAGCCGAAATCCCGATGCCTGCGACTTCCGTCCCTGCAATGATGTCCGGTGGATGTGAACCGTAGAATTTGTGGGCGGTCGGGCTGTGTATGAAACTGATTTCTCCCGATACCACCGTCGATCTTTCTCCCAGCATGCGAATCGGACTCGATCGTTCCCTCCCGATGTCACCGATCTGCATCAGGCATCCGACTGCCACTTCTCTTCAACGTGTTGTTCTTCCTGAGTCCAGTGTGACCTCAGCGATGGACGCTCTGTTTCGCCGATCCATCGGGATCCGGCGCAGATACTATTCTAATCGGACAACAATACCCGAAAACAGTACAAAAACCAAGTTTTTTTCCGGACAGCGTTATAAAATGTTCCCTACATACCGATGACGGGCCCTGCGCGACCGAGCCTGCAAACCGCGATACCGGGAGGTTTCCGAGGGGGGTTCCCCCTTCGGAACAGCCCCACATCAAGTCGCTTTGACACTCCGCCCATGTATCCCCAGCAACTCGGCGGCGTTTTCGTAGACGATTCGCGACCATCGCTCCTCGGGCAAGTCCAGCGCATGAAGTCGCGACAGGGTCGCGGCCTGATCCGACCAGGGCGAATCCGTTCCGAACAGCAGGTATTCCTGTGGATGCGCCAGGAGCATTTCCCGGGACGTGTCCGGCCCCAGGTCCTCCATGGCCAAGGAGATCTCGATATAGATCGGCTTTCCCAACAGGTAGCGCCGCACCTCGTCCCACTGCTGCCAGGCGCCCAGGTGCGTCGCGACGAGCTTCAGGCGCGGGAACTCCTGCGTCAGTTCCAGCAGCGTTTGTGGGTCGGCGCGCCGCTCTCGCGGAAAGGCGATATCGAATCCCGTGTGCATGACCAGCAGCAACTCGCGGGCGCTGACCCGTTGGTAGAACGCCCGCATCCGATCCTCGCCTGCGTAGAAATCCTGGTAGAACGGATGCAGCTTGACGCCGAGGAATCCTTCGGCCGCGATCTGATCGATCCGTTCGGCCATCTGCGGATCCTCCGGATGGACCGAGGGAAACGGAATCACCCGGTCCGAGCGAATCTCCCGGCACCAGGAGAAGATCGGCTCGAACTGCTCGACCTTCGTCGCGATGCAGCAGATCACGGCCCGCTCGATTCCCGTCCGGTCCATGGAGTTCAGCAGCGCCCCCAGCGTGCCGTCCAGGTAGGCCGGCATCCCGGGCACCTCGTCCAGCAGGGTCTTCATCGCACGCGGCGCCAGCGCATCGGGAAAGGCGTGGGCGTGAAAATCAATAATCTTCTGTGACACGGTCTCCAGACCTCCGAATTACGTTCTACTCCAGCCGGGCAGGACGGAAACCCTTCCGACGCAGCCCGAACATTGTAGTCATATCCGTAGGTCCGCATCAACCCGTTTCGCAATCAACCGCCCGCCGAACGCGCCATTGCTGAACCAACCGATTTGCGATAGGATGCGAACGCACGGGACTGCGAAGCCTAGTGCCCCTGGTTTTCGTTTGGAGGTACATGATGCAGGCAATCAGAGATTTCTTCGAGAACGACCGGTTTGCCAAGCACTGCGGCATCGAACTGGTCGAGGTCGCCGAGGGCCGGGCCACCACCCGGATGAAGATCGAGGACCGTCACCTCAACGGCGTCAACGTCGTGCACGGAGGGGCGATCTTCTCCCTGGCCGACCTGGCCTTCGCCGCTGCGTCGAACTCCCATGGAACCGTCGCGGTAGCGATCAATGCCAGCATCTGGTACGTCAAGGCAGGCCTTTCCGGGACCCTCCACGCCCAAGCCCGCGAGGTGTCGCTGAACCCGAAGCTTGCGACCTATTCGATTGAAATCACCGATGACGCCGGCGAGATCATCGCGGTCTTCGAGGGCATGGTCTACCGCAAGAAGCAGACGATCCCTCCCGATGCCGTCTAATACCCCGATGACCGGCAGAATCTGCAAGAATCGATCGAAAGTGCGACAAAACGCGCCCGCTGGTGATGCCGGCGACTCGAAAGCCGCCTTTACCCGCCCCCTGCTGCGATGGTTCGACCGCCAGGCCCGCGATTTGCCCTGGCGGCGCACGCGCGATCCGTATGCCATCTGGATCTCGGAGATCATGCTCCAACAGACTCGCGTCCAGACTGTCACGCCCTACTACGAACGGTTCATGCAGCACTTCCCTACCGTGCAGAAACTGGCCCAAGCCCGCATCGACACAGTCCTGAAACTGTGGGAAGGACTCGGCTACTACTCGCGGGCGCGGAATCTGCACCGCGCCGCCACCGAGATCGTGTCGCGATTTGACGGTCGCATTCCAGAGACGCGAGAGGAGTTGCTTTCGCTACCGGGGGTCGGCGCCTACACCGCCGGCGCGATCGCCAGCATTGCCTTCGGACACCGCGAGCCCCTCGTTGATGGAAACGTCACCCGCGTGCTCTGTCGCGTCTTCCGCATCCGCGAGAACCCGAAGGAGACTCCCGTTCAGAAGCGAATCTGGTCCATCGCAGAAGGCCTGCTGCCCGCCCGCCGTCCCGGCGATTTCAACCAAGCCCTGATGGAACTGGGCTCCGAGATCTGCCTGCCCCGTGTGCCCCTCTGCGACGAGTGCCCGCTGCGAAAGATCTGCCAGGCCAGGCTACATGGCGAACAGTCCGAGTTGCCCGTCCGAATCGCCAGGAAGCCCATTCCCTTCTATACCGTGGTGGTCGGCGTCGTCACACGAAACGGGCGGATCCTGATCGATAAACGCAAGCCCGAGGGTCTCCTGGGCGGGCTGTGGGAGTTCCCGGGAGGCAAGGTCCGAACGGGCGAATCCCTGGAAGAGGCCCTCTGTCGCGAAGTTTCGGAAGAGATCGGCGTTCGCATTCGCGTCGATGCGCCGATCGCCGTGGTCGACCACGCCTACTCCCACTTCCGGATTCACATGCACGCCTTCCGCTGCACCTATCTCTCCGGCACGGCGCAGTGCCTCGGCTGCGACGCCATCAAATGGGTCTGGCCGCGCGACCTGGATCGCTACGCCTTTCCCGCCGCGAACAACAAGATCATCGGCGCCTTGCGCCGGCAGAAGAAGCCGGCAACCCCATAGCGACTCTTGCCGTGGTCACCGCGTGCCGCTATCATGGCAACCGTTGAGACCCACCTGCGCCGTCAGGAGAAAGGAAATCGCCTCATGAAGAAGACCGTCGCCCTGCTATGGATCGCCACACCGGTCGTTTCCGTGATTCTCTTTGCCGGCTGCCAACGCGAACAGCAACGCGAGACGACTGTGCGCGCGAAACCCCCCAAAGTGCTGATCATCGGTGACTCCATCTCCATCGGCTACTTCGAACCCACGAAGCAGTTGCTCCAGGGGCAGGCGGAGGTCTACCACAATCCCGGAAACGCCGCCCACACCGCCAACGGGCTGGCCAAACTGGACGAGTGGCTTGGAGACACGCCGTGGGATGTCATCCACTTCAATCATGGCCTGCACGACCTGAAGTTCATGAATGAAAAAGGCGAACTGGTCGACCCCGCCAAGGGCTTCCAGCAGATTCCCATCGATCAATACGAACGAAACCTGGACGAGTTGGTCATGCGGCTCAAGAAGACCGGAGCCACTCTGATCTTCGCCACCACGACCCCCGTGCCGCAAGGCTCGTCGGGTCGCATCCAGGGCGACGCAAGGCGATACAACCAGGCAGCCCTGAGGGTCATGAAGAAGCACCGCGTTCGCATCAACGATCTGTACGCGTTCGCATTGCCCCGGCTCGATTCGATCCAGCGGCCCCACAACGTCCATTTCACCGAGGAAGGATCGCGTTTGCTGGCCCAGCAGGTAGCCGAGAGCATCCGCAAAGCCCTCGAGAAGTGAAGCGACTCGATATAGGAAGGAGCACGATATGAACTGGCGCTACGCATACATATTCGTCGCTGTCATCTGTCTTCTGCTGATGAGCGCACCGGCAGTTGCCGAAGAGGTGCCGGGAGTCATCATCAACCACATCCCCGCCTCGTCCCGCATCTACATTGGCTCGCCCGGCATTGCGGTATTGCCCAATGGAGACTACATCGCCAAGCACGACCAGTTCGGACCTGAATCGACGGAGCACGGCCGCGCTGTCACGGAAGTCTTCGGGTCAACCGATCGGGGCGCCTCGTGGTCCCGCCGAGCCATCGTGCAGGACATGTACTGGGCTAGCGTATTTACCCATAACGACGCACTCTACCTGCTCGGTACGAGCAAGAACCACGGGGACGTGGTGATCCGTCGCTCGACGGATGGGGGCCGCACCTGGACGCAGGCCAAAGACAAACAAACCGGAATCCTTATTGACGGTGGCGAATACCACTGTGCCCCCGTGCCTGTAGTCGTGCACGAAGGCCGGCTCTGGCGGGCCATGGAAGACGCCATGGGCCCCGGCGGCTGGGGCCGGCACTTCAACGCCTTCATGATGTCCGTCCCCGTCGATGCCGACCTGCTGGTAGCGACCAATTGGATCGTCAGCAATCGCATCGGGCGCGATCCCGCTTGGCTGGACAACCGCTTTGGCGGGTGGCTCGAAGGCAATGCCGTCGTGACGCCCGAAGGTCGCATCGTCAACATCCTGCGCGTCGACACCACCCCCGAAGGCGGAAAGGCCGCCATCATCCAGATCAGTGACGATGGCAAGAAAGCAACGTTCGACCCCGAAACCGGATTCATCGACTTCCCCGGTGGCGCCAAGAAGTTCACCATCCGCTTCGATCTCAGATCAAAGCATTACTGGACCCTGTCCAATCCGATCCTGCCCAGACACAAAAACCTCAACCCAGGCCGCGTCCGCAACGCCCTGGCTCTGATGTGCAGCGAAGACCTGCGAAACTGGGCCATCCGCTGCATCCCGCTCTACCATCCGGACATCGAAAAACACGGATTCCAGTACGTCGACTGGCTCTTCGAAGGGGATGACATCATTGCCGCTTCACGCACCGCCTATGGACAGGGGGCAGACGCCGCGCACAACCAGCACGACGCCAACTACCTGACGTTTCACCGCTTCGAAGACTTCCGCAACCTGACCATGCCCGATTCCGCTCGGGGCGCGCGACCAAACGACGCTGCGTGGCAGCCGTTGCCCAGGGAGCCGTAGAAAAGCCCTCGCCCAGGCGTCCGGTCTGGTCTATTCCAATCGCAAGCGGATCTGGTCGATGTACAGAGTGTCGCTGTCGTCACCCTGCTGATCCGAGACCTCGCCATCGCCGACCCCGACCGTCAGCTTGGCAACGCTCGCCAGGTCCACCCCTGCACCGGCGATTTCCGAGACATCGATCGTCCAGATGCGCCAGAACTCCGTCTGAGGGGCAAAGCTGAACGGCTGGTCAATCGTCGCCTGGTTGCCGGCGCTGTCTTCGACACGCAAGTAGATCCGCTGTTCGAGGTTGTCCGACTCGCCCCGGAAGGCCACTTCCAACGCGACAGGACCGCCGACGGTCCAATCCTGCACCGTCTCAAACGTCCGTGTAGCCTCGGTGAAAAACGGCTCATATTGATTCTGATAGTGGAGCCGCATAGCCTTGTCGCCCTGGGCGACGGTTGCCGTCTCCAGGAAGACGTACTCGAAGTCCGCACCGATATTGTGCACCCAGGCCGCTGCCACCTCACTGGTAGCGCCGTAGAGTTCGAAGTCCTCCACGGGAATCGAGCGTCCCGTCGTGAATCGCCAGGTCTGTCCCTCTACCGTCCCCGCCGGGCCGATCAGATCTACTCGCCATTCATAGGCTGTATCGAAATCGAGCATCCCAGGCTCATAGACCGCCCCTTGCGGAGCTGGATCGACAAGCTGCATGTCGCCTGCCGGACCGAACCATACCTCGCGCCCCGTCGCGAAAGCCCCTTCCACCCATCGCAGCGCAGGCATCACCGAAATGTCTGTCGCCCCGTCGGCCGGACTGATTGCCACCGCCATCGGGCCGTCCGATACGGAAGAAACATCGTCGAACGTCGTGTAGAACCCCGCCGGTTCGCTCTGCTCGTTCTGTGCGAAGATGCCGGACTGCCCCGCCAAGAAGGGCTCGTCCCGTTCGCCCGCATCCTCCCATAGATCATTCCCACTGGTGTCCACCATCGTCGCCGTCTGCGCCACCAGCGGACCGCCTTGGTACTCATACAGCCGCCCTGTCACATAGACCGGTCCGGCCCCGACCGCCTCCAGCTCGGCATAGTAGCTTCGCGCGTTATCCAATCTGGGAACGAGGACATCGAAGTCCTCGTCCATGATATTCTGCAGATTGACCACCTTCTCGACATCGATGCTGAGGTTGGCCGGACCGTTCTCCCAATTGATATGCATCACGTATCCGCTGGCCACCACCCCGGGGGCGCCGCTAGCGGTACCGTCGTCCATAAAATACGTCATCCGGGCGCATAGCCCATGGTGGTTGTGCGAAGCGTCGCCCGCCACATTCACCACTGCTCCGACTCGAACGTCGGCGAAGACCTCGTCGGAGCCAAAGGCGGCACCAAACGCCGATCCGCCCTTGCTTACCGAACTCGTCTCGCCCATCGCGAGATATCCCCCCTTGTCGGTGGGAACAACCGTGTGGGTGTACGTACCCGTCAGCGCCGGATACGAAAGGAACTGCCAGGTGCCCAAATCGAAATCCCCGCCGTCAAACGTCTCGGACCAGTTGCCATAGCTTGACGATGATAACAGAAGGACGATTGCCGCTACGCGAAGTGCTCTGCCTAACGTGCTCATCTTTTCTCTCCTCTAGCAGAATCCCGATCCAATGCATCAAACAGCCCCCGCAGGAGCTATTTCGGTCGTCACCTATTGGGATGCCATGCCCGGTCCTCCGTACCGGCTCGCCCCTGGAACGCGGGCCATTCTATTGTAGTCTCCCGAGGGCCCGAATGCAAGCCCGAAACCCCTCTCTTCCGGCGGTATAAGTAGTGCCGTACGCCCGCAGGCGGACGCTGCCGGCGCAGGAAACGAGCCTCCATCGCAGTTCGTCACTGCGGGGGAGGCCCGGCTGCTTCAGATCCCGGTGGCCGGGACCTACGGTGAATCGTTGGGCTCTGCCGACCTGTCCAGGGGCATCGCCCCCTCGTCCATTGGTTGCAGAGCAGGATCGTTCGCGTCCGGCCTGGGTCTTCGCATCCAGCCTCCGCCGTTGGGGTCGGTGCCTTCCGGCCTAGGTCCCCAAGGCCGCCGCTCACCATCCGGACCGAATCGGTCGGGTCCGCGCCGCCAATCACCCCGGTCCCCGCGAGGGCCGTCTCCGCGCCGCCCCGGTCCCCCGGGACCACCGGGCCCGCCCGGACCTCGGCGCATACCACGGTGAAATTCTCGTTCAAGACGCTCGATCAGTCTCTGCCATTCCGTCTGCTGCTCTTCCGTCAGCACCTCATTGATCTGGGACTTCATGTCTTTCAGGACTTGTTCGATCTTTGGCCGAGCCGCGATGCGCAACGCCTCCAACTGTTCGAAATGCCCGCGCAAAATGGCACGGATTCGATCGATCTGTTCATCGGTCAAATCCAGTTCTCCGCGAGCCCTCATCAGCGTCATTCCCACGGCATGGTCGATATCCGGAGGACGAGGCACGGCCGGCTTGACCACCAGCAGAGTGCCCGCTGCACCCAGCGTGATACCCGCGATCAGGATCACCAGACCCGAAAGCACCATCCGCCGGCGGTGCATACGCCGCAAGGCCATCGTCGGATTGACATTGGGATCGTGCGATTCCATCACATCGCCCACGAAATGCTGTTCACGATTTCCCGCAAAGGCCCCAGGCTGGCGTTGTACACGGAAACCGCGAATACCGCCGCCGGAACCGCCACCGCCGAGGCCCCCGCCGCCAGCCACATCCAGAGATTCTCCGCCATGCCCAGCGGTTCAACCTGACCGCTGCTCAACAGATGCAAGACCTCCGGCGCCACGTCGACGTGCGGAATCTTCTCGGCTCGTGCCCGAGCTGCCAACAACGCGAACTTTTCTTCCCAGTTCATCAGATCAGCTCCATTCCACTGCGCTCCACGAGCTTCTTCAATTTGTCGCGAGCACGCAACGCTTGGACTTTCACCATCGTCTTGGTCCACCCCGTTCGACGGGCCGTCTCAGCCACATCGCATCCTTCAATATACCGAAGCATCAACACCAGCCTGTCCCGCGGGGGCAACTGCTCCAGCAGGCCGTGCAGCAAGTCCGCCGCCTGGCCCGCGTCGATCTTCTCGATGGCCTCGCCATCGTCGGCAATCTGGTCCCATTCAGCGAGGCTGAACGGCTCCACATCCTTCTGGCGCGCCTTTTCTTTCCAATAGCGATAGCCGACTCGCGTGGCAATCCGCGCCAGCCAGTGGCTGAACGGCGCCTTGCCCCGGAACGAATTCAGGCTCATATACGCCTCGACGAAGACGTCCTGAACCAGTTCCTCGTGGATCGCCCGGTCGCGGCTGAACCGCCACAGGATCTTCCCGACGTGCGGCTGATGCCGCTCGACCAGACGACGATACGCGTCCTGGTCACCCTGACGGGTCTGGTGGATGTCCTGGCGATCGGCCGCCTGCGGTTCGGCCTCGGGGGCCGGACCGGCCATTGCCTCGGCGGCCGCACGTACCAGACCCATCGGGACAAATCCCGATCGCGCCAAAACGTCGAAGATGGACGGTATCGCACCAATCATATGTGAAAGAATATGAGAAATCCCGATGGGCCCGCAAGGCAATTCCGGGCTCGAAGCGCCACAGGCTCCGACCGGCAGACCCGAAGGTGAGGATCTGAATCGGACATACGACACCAGCGGATCGCCCGGAAAACTGCCCATGCAACGCAATTTACCTTTTTTCTTAACGCCATCCCGTCCGTGCCCTTCGAATCGCGACTCCTTCAGGCTTTCTGACGGGATAGTGTGACCCGACATCGGATGGTTACACCTCTGGCGCCCCATATATTCCGAATTTTCCGCCCCAGACCTTCAGGAGGGTCTCAGTTCGACCATTCCGCTCAACCGCCGGACGAACTGGACGTCATGGATCGCCCTCTTCGCTGTCCGCCGGGCCTTCCATGTCGAACATCCCCATCACGGCGGCACGTCGCAGCAGTTCCACGATATTGCTGGCGCCCATCTTCCGCATTACGTGGCTGCGATGCACCTCCACCGTCCGCGGAGATCGATGCAGAGTCGAGGCGATCTCCCGGTTGTTCTTGCCCTCCAGGATCAACCGCAGGATCCGCACCTCCGCCTTGGTCAATACCTGATTGTGCCGCCCCATTTCGGATCGGTTCTGAGACAGCAGCGTCCGCACCGCACGGAGGAATCCCTCCCGATCGAGGGGTTTTTCGATGAAGTCGGCCGCCCCCCGCTTCAGGGCCTTGACCGCCATGGGCACGTCGCCAAAACCGGTCACCACCAGCACCGGAAGCCAGGGCAACATGCTCTTGACCACCTTGAGCAGCTCGATGCCGTCTCGGCCGGCCATCTTCACATCCGTGATCAGCAGATCACACGACGCGGACTCCAGGCAGGCCAGACAGTCGTCGGCAGAACCGAAACAGGTGACATCGGCGCCCGTTCGTTCCAGGGTCTTGCGAACGACCATGCGCACCTTGGGTTCGTCATCGACAAAGAAGATACGGTCCAGTGCCTTGCTTTCCATAGTCGGATCCTCTCAAGATGGTGTCAAACTCCCTGAATTGGCAGTAGCACACGGAAGATCGCACCCCGTCCGAAATCACTGTCCACCGACATGCGGCCGCGCGCCTGAGACACCACCCGTTGCGCAATGCACAGCCCGAGCCCCGTCCCCTCCCCCGGCGCCTTCGTGGTGAAGAAGGGCTCGAACACACGTTCGAGGTTCTCGGGGGCAATGCCTCCGCAATCATCGGCGAAGTGCAGTTCGAGCTGGTCGCCGGTACAGCGTCCTTCAATGGTGAACCGGCGCGTCCGGCTCCCATCCGCCGCCTGGATGGCGTTCTGCGCCAAAGCGAAGATCAGTTGTTCCAGATCTCTCTCATACATGCAGATCGGAGGCAGTGCGTCGAGCCCGCGCGTCTCCATGACCACGTCCGAACGTCGGGCGCTCTCCTGCAACAGTCGCAGCACCTTCGCCGCGATATCGTGCACGCAGATATCCCGCGCCACCTTCTCCGACGACCGGCGCGCAAAGCTGCGGAATCGCTCGGCAATCTGGGCCACGCTCGCGATGGCCGCCAGGGCGTCCTTCAAGTCCTCGATCACTCTCTCCGGACAGGACACCGTCTGGAGGTCTTCGAGGCAGTTCTGGATGGACAGCCGGATGACCGTCAGCGGTTGCGTCAGCTCATGCGACAGCGTCGCACTGAGCGTACCCAGCGACGCCAGTTGCTCGGCCCGGCTCATTCGCTCGCTGTAGGCCGCCAGCTCGTCCTGGGCCTTCTTGAACTCGTGAATATCCCGCGCGATGACCAGACCAGCCGTGGTCTGTCCGTCACCTTCGCGCAGCGGCTGGACGGTCGTATTGTACCAGCGCATCTGACCGCCGACATAGGATAGGCTTACGGTGTTGCTCCCCTGGCCGCTACGCAGAACCTCGCGGATCGTGGCGAATTGGCGATCAGCGACGTCGGCCGGAAACAGATCCCACATCGTCCTGCCCACAAAATCCGCAGGGTGCCCGCCGAGCCTCTGGGCCGCCGTATGGTTCATGAACCGAAAAACGCCCTCCTCATCCACGGTGGCAATCGCCTCCCCCGCCCCTTCGACGAGCAACCGATAGCGTTCTTCACTGGCCTGTAATTCGCGCTCGAGCAGCTTCCGCTCCGTGATATCCCACGCAACGCTGCGCGCCCCCACGATGTGACCATCTTCCACCAGCGGGCTGGCACTGTACTCGACGTGCACCGGTCGATGCTCACCGTCCAGCAAAACAACCTCGGATCGCACGCTCTGCCCATTTCGGACACGTTCCATCTGGGAGAGAATCGCCGCGTGGTGTTCCCTCGCGATAAAATCGGTCAGAGGCCGCCCGATCGCTTCGTCCGGGTCGAGCCCGAGCAGCTTCCTCATGGCATGGTTCACCGAGCGTACGCGTCCCTCCAGATCGACAGTGACGATGACATCCGCCACTGTCTCCACGATCTCACGATACCGTTTTTCGCTTTCGACCAGCGCTCGTTCCGCCTCGCGCAGCCCCGCCGCACTCGGCACCACCACCGCGATATGCGAGGGTTCGCCCGCCTCGTCCCGCAGCAGCGTGAGATCGACCAGAACCGCAGACCGGGAACCGTCCACATTCAGGGCGAGCGTCTCAACCTCCCGAAGAGCTTCCTCCACCAACAACTGCGGCACCACCCGCTGGCGGAGCGTGGTGAATTGCTCCATCTCGATGAGGCCGATCGCGGCCAGGGTCTTGCCGATCAGTTGTGCCTGACACATGCCCACGCTGACGAGAAAGGCTTGGTTGACATAGCAGAGCCGGCCCTCCAAGTCCGTCACAAACGTCGCATCAGGCACCGCATCCAGAACCCTCTCCGCGTAGAACGATCTCGCCATCAGCCCCGTGAACGAAGCGTCTTGCCCCCCAGCGGCCATAGGTCGGTCCCCGCCGGAGGCAGAGGGCTCCCGCGGAACGGTCGCCAGGCGCCGGCGCAGCGCAGCGATCTCGGCCAGAAGCTCGTCTCTCGTCTTCCCTTGGTCCGACATCCTTCTCTCCACCGTCCTCATCACACCGCCCGGTCCGTCCCGTGCGGACGCAGAGACCCCGCGCACGGCCTGAATTCATAGTCCCAGTGGGATCATGCTACGCACCGTCGTGCGCGCAAGCAAGGGAAAGTTCGGAAAGTCGGATACTTCCGGTATCGTCGCCGCCTCAACGGGACGCAGATCTCACTCCGTTGACCCCGCCCGCCCCAGAATCGAGCGGTCGGGTTGCCGCGATCCATCGGAGTCACAAAATCGCCTGGGTCTACCGTCGATCCTCTAGTGTCGCCTCCAGATGTTCATCGCTCTGCCGGGCCAGGGCGTCATCCATGGCTTCCGGCTGCGTCATCGGCAGCGAAACCGTGAAGGTAGTCCCCTGGTCTGGTTCGCTCTCGACGTCGATTCGTCCCCCATGGCCTGTCACGATCTTGCTGACAATGGCCAGTCCCAGACCAGTGCCTTTGATCTCCTTGCCCGGCCGACGGACCCGGTAGAAACGCTCGAAGACTCTCGGTAACGCCTCGCGGGGGATACCCAGGCCCGTGTCGCTGACCCGGATCAGGAGGTAATCCCCCTCGCGATGGACCGAGACCCGCATGTCGCCCCCTTCGGGGGTGAACTTGATGGCATTGCTCATCAGATTTGTGACAACCTGAACAATTCGATCGCCGTCGAAGACGATCGACGGAAGGTTAGGCTCGACTTCCAGACTCAGGTGGACCCCTCGCTTGCTCGCGAACGGCTGCATCGTGTGGTATGCGTCTTCGATCGTGCGGTCCAGCGCCCCCGGCTGCATGTTGAACGTCATCTTGCCCGCGTCGAGCCGCTGGAAATCCAGGACGTCGTTGATCAGGCGTCCCAGTCTCTCGATGTTCCGTTTGGCGATTTCGAGAAACTGGGCCTGATCCTTGTTGATCCGCCCCGCCTCTCCGCTCAGAACGATCGTCACCGCTTCCCGCATCGACGTCAGGGGAGTCCGCAACTCATGCGAGATGGTCGAGACAAACTGTGACTTCATCTCCACCGCCTCCCTCAGTTCTTCTTCCGCTCGCTTGCGGTCGGTGATGTCGTCGATGGCCACGACCACGTGCTTGCCCGAATCGATGCTGACCGGCTCCACGCTCACGAGCAGCCAGGGCGTGTGCACCTCGCCGTTGTCGCTCAGCGCGGGCCGAATCTCCAGGCCGCGAATCGGCTTGCCCGATTCAAACGAGGTCTGAATCATCGTGTAAAGTGAGCATTCGCCGTCTCTTTCCGAGTCGGTGCGGCAGTCCGGCGCATCGCTATGATGAAGGCAACTGAGGGCCTCGCAGGGCGCTCGGCCGATGATCTCTCGATAGTCCCGGCCCGAAATGTGGCGAACCGCCTCATTCGCCCGAACCACCGTCATCTGCTCGTTGACCAGCAACATGCCGACCGGCGTCGCATCGAAGATCGCCTCGAGGTTCTTCTGTTTGCGGTCCAGGATCTCGTGGATCCGGGCCCGTTCGGTCACGTCCGTGTCCACGCCCCGGTAGCCAATCAGTTGGTTGTCTTCGTCGAGAATCGGAACGCCGCTGGTCAGCAGGAAGACGACCCGCCCGTCTTTGTGCAGGTTCCGTGTCTGAAGCTCGGTGAACACGTCCCTGCGACCGAAGATCTCGAAGATCTCTGCCTTCGCTCGATCGGCCTCGTCCGGCGCAAGGAGGTCGTAGAAGTGCTTCCGGCCGAGGATTTCCTCCGGCGTATATCCTAGAATCCGCTCGACTACCGGACTGACGTACGTGTATAAACCGTTGGTATCGACCTCCCAGACCCATTCGTTCGCGTTCTCGACCACCTGGCGAAACCGCATTTCCGACTGGCGCAGCGCCTGCTCCATCTGGCGACGCTCGGTGATGTCTCGAATCACCCCGATCGACCCCGTGATCACTCCATCGGTGTCCCGGAGCACGCTGAGCGAAATATCGACGTCGATGACGTCGCCGCCCACTCGATACATCTTGGTCTCGAGGTGATGCTGCATGCCCTTCTGGCGCACGCTCATCGCCCGAATGCGATGCCACTCCGCCTCCGGATAGAGGGTCTGGACGGATCGCCCCAGCAGATCCTGCTCGGTCATCTGAAGAAGCTGCTCGGTGAACTTGTTCCAGGAGACCAGCCGCTCCTCCTTGTCCACCATCATGATGGCCACTGCGGAGTTGTCGAAAATCGTGCGATACCGATGCTCCGCCGCCTGCAACTGGCGTTCCGCCTTCTTCCGCTCCAGCGCGTAGCGAATCGAGCGCATCAGAAGCGTACTGTCCACCTGCCCCTTGATCAGGTAGTCCTGCACGCCTTTCTGGACGGCGGACGTGGCGGTGGTCTCGTCATCCAGCCCGCTGAGAACGATGATCGGCACGTGCGGCGCGCGGCTCTGGATATTGATCACCGACTCGGTTCCCCGACTGTCCGGCAATCCCAAATCGAGCAGCACCACGTCGAACGGTGACCGAGTCAGCATCTCCAGCGCGGTCGAGAGGCGATCGGCGTACTCGACTCGTGCGACGTCCAGCGACGACTTGCCCAGAAGCCGTTCGAGTAGCTTGCGATCGACGATATCATCTTCGACAATGAGAAGCCGCAATGCCTTTGCCATCGTCAGCAGCCTTCCTCTCTATCTCCCAGCCTTGCCTGAATCCGCGACCGCCCGATCACTTGCGTCCCTGGGCGTTCAAAATGGCCTGGATCTTCGCCATCAGGGCGGCAAAATCGAAGGGCTTGGTCACGTAGTCCGAGACACCATGGGCCGACGCTGCCGCGATGTCCTGAGACTCGCACCGCGCCGTCAGCATGATGACCGGAATGTGTTTCAACGCCGGATTGGCTCGGAGCTGCTCGAGCATCTCATGACCGTTCATTACGGGCATATTGGTGTCCAGAAGGATCAGGTCCGGCTTCTCCGCCGCCGCTCGTTCCAGCCCTTCCAGCCCATTCGAAGCGGTCAGCGTCTGACAGTCCGCGAATTTCAGCCGGTACTCGACGGTACTGACCAGATCCGGCTCATCATCCACGATCAGCACCTTTATCTGAGAGGTCTTCTTCTTGCCTTTGAACATACCCAACACGTGCGTTCCTCCTTTCCCGTGCGTCGCCGAGCCACCTGACGTCGGCCGTCCGGCTTCAACAGCACGGATTCGTCTTCTCTGATCTGCATCCGGCCTCATTCAACGCCACGCCGATGATTCGTCGTCGTTGCCGTTTTCAGCACTCCCATTCGACAGCAACGAATCGGCCCGCAGCGCCTCATATCGCAACGCTACCGCGTTCGGGATGGGACCGCCCCGGTCGATATGAGGCGAGAGCAACACCACCAACTCCGACTTGTTCGTCACCGTTTTCTGACTTCGGAAGAAATACCCGATCAACGGCAGGTCGCCCAGCAGCGGCACCTGACTGACCTCCAGCGTCTTCTCCTGCCTGCGGAGCCCGCCCAGCACTACCGTCTGACCGTCCCCCAGCAGCAAGGAGGTATTGGCCCGTCGGGTATCGACGACGGGAACCCCCTGCTCGCTCATGCCGGTCCGGACGTTCTGTTCGGTGTCGACGGTGACGAAGATGCTGTTGCCGTCGGTCACCGTCGCGGAAACCTGGAGCGTGATCCCCACCTCCTTGAACTGCGTGGTGCTGAGCGCCTCCTGCCCACCGGTGGCCGAATCGATCAGCTCCTTGTATGGAATCTCTTCCACCGCCTTGATCGTCGCCGACTGCCCGCTGACCACCAGCGCGTTCGGACTGGCCAGGATGTCTACATCCCGTTTCTGTTGCAGAGCGTGCAGCACATGGCGGATGGTGCCGCTGATCACGCTGAAATCGCCGCCGGTCCCGACGGTGTTGAACGCGGTGGCGTTGGCGATGGTCGTCGCGTCCTCGATAGTCGAACGTAGACGGCTATTGGTGAAGTTCTGCCGATAGATGACGTCGTACCGGTCGTCCGACAGCAGGTCCCAGTTGATGCCCACCTCCGTATCGTCCTTGAGTTGAACGTCCAGAATCACCACTTCGACCATGATCTGCTCCGGCACGCGATCCACCTTCTTGATTTCGTCCAGGATCTTGGCCAGATTCTCGACCGTGTCGCAAATCACCACCGAATTGTTCTTTTCGTTGACGGCCGCCGTCCCAAACGGCGTCACCATCTTGTCGAGCACGGTCTTGAGACTCGTGGCATCGAGAAATCTCAACACCACCGTCTCCATCTGAAGCTCGGGTCGTGGCGCGGACACCTCGTTGGGCTGCTCCACAGGCGCCGCGGCCGGCTGAATCAGCTCGGCGCGCAGCGCTTCAATCTCGGCAAAAGGATCCTGTCGGCCCACCGCTTCGATGATCGCCTCCGGTGGGGCGGACGCGCGGCCTTGCGCAGCAAAGATCGATCCCGCGAAGACCAGCCCCATGGCCGAGCCGATGATCCATCGCAGATTAGTCATCTCATTCCATCTCTTTCTCACAAATCACGTAGATCATGATTCCCAGATCGCAGGCGATACGGTCCCTGCCCGAGGGCAGGGAGGAAATGTCAAGCCGGTCGATCCAGACTTTCTCCCGTCGCGATTGGAGCGCGCCGATGAGGTCGACCACATCCGCGAAGCGACCCTGCATCGCGATCAAAGCCCCCCGGGCCAGGAGCACGGGCGGACCGATGGATGTTTGCGCATCGTTCGGTTCCTCGTCCAGATCCTCTTCCGAAGCCGGCGCAGACGCCCTCAATTGCTCACCCTGCAAGTAACTCACGGATACGCGGATGCCACCTGCATCCCGGCAGAGCCCCTGAAGACCCCGCAAAAAGTCCTCCGCTTCCGCCGCCTCGAAGGCCCCCTTCGACCCCTCCGTCCGTTGCGCCCGCAGAGCCTCCAGTTCCTCACGCTTTGACTGCACATCCTCCTGGACGGTCGCCAGCGTCTCCAGTCTTCGATTCACCGCCCGCTCGTACCGTTGAGAGGCCGCCAGCAATGCCACGTGCGGGCGGACCACCCAATGGTAGGCCGCGACGACGCCGATTAGAAACAACGCGGCGATCGCCGTCTTCTGATGCTGCTCCGTAAGGGTCCGAAATTCCTGGGTCTGCATACCTTACCGTCTCTCCTCCGGCGCCAGCGTACACTCAATGGCGCATCGCATCGTTCCCTGTCCACCGTCGTACGAACCCGCTTCCAGTAGCTCGACCTGAGCGATCAGGCCCGACCGGCTCAGCATGGAAACCAACGTGCCGATCGCCTCATCCGACTCAGCCACTCCTTCCAACGACAGAACCGGTGCGCCGTCCATGCGCAGACGCGTCAGACGCACGTGCGCCGGAACCGCCTTGCGGATTTCTTCAAGCAGCCGAAGCCAGTCCACGTTGACGTGCAATTCTGCCGTCCGAGCCAGACATTCCAGCTCCGCCGAAGCCACCGCGATCTGGTCCGCAATTGCACCCCGTTCCTCCACCGCTGCCGGCAGACTGCCGCCGTCCCGTTGGGTCTCGTTCACGGTGTCCACATCGTGTCGCAAGCGACCCGCTTGCCACCGCAGGGCTCCGGTGATCAGGATGAGAAACAGTACCAGAGCCGCCCCGCTGATCGCTGCCAACACCAGATTGCGCTGCAGAACTCGCGCACGGTTTGCCTCGTGAGGAACCAGGTTCAGTCGGGCGGTCTCGGACCGATCCATGATGGCCCCCATCGCCAGTCCCACCGCCGCGATCGACCCCTTCCCTTCGAGGCCCGTTTCAATCGACACGAAATCGCTGACATTCCCTCGTGTCCAGATGTCCACGGTCTCCACGGCCACGTTCCTACGGAAGGCGTCTTGCACCTCGACGTCCGGCAGGTCACTCTCATCATCGATCAATACGACCCCGTTGATCGCCCTTGCCTGGACCCTGTAGAACTGCAAGACCGCATTGACCTCATCCGCCACGCGTCCATACCGTATCGCCGGATCCCGGTCGCCGGATCCGAGATTCTGCGTCCGCATGAAATCCAGCGTCTCTTTCTGCAGGACCATCAGCGTCACGATGCCGCCATGGAGAATCGCCAGCAAGACGGTGGACCCGAGCCTCTCGCGACCCTTCGACGCCTGAAACACGCGCAAGGACGCCAGCGTCGCCGGCTCGATCCCGTCGGGTCCGACCCCCGCGCTTCGACAGGCGTGAGCGAGAGCCTCAGCCGCACAGTCGTCTACCGCCGCCACCATGACTTTGCCCGGCGCGTGCTTCCGCGCGGCGGCCACCACGCGGAAATCGGTGACCATCTTCTTCCCGGAGAACGCTGCATACTGGGCAATCTCATCCTGCACGAATCGCGCAATATCCTGAGGGTCTTCTTCCTCGAGCGGCACCACGCGCGTCATCACCGCCTCGGGCGGCAGAGACAGTTCGGTGTGGTTTTGCCTGCGACGGCACTCTCTAACGCTGCGAAGGGCTTTGAGCAAAACCGCCGAATCGATGATCCGCCCGCCTTCGATCGTCCCCGGAGGCAGCGAGGCGCGCGCGGCCCCAAGCACCCGAAATCCCGCCCGGCCCTTTCGGAGCAACACCGCGTTGACCTCCGATGCGACGATATCGATACCCAGCGATGTAGTCATGCCACCTTTCATTCATTCACCCTGATCCGATCGATGACCACCTCGTGGGGCGGTCCCTCTCCCGCCACGCTCACCTTCGCTTGCAACCTGGCCGAGAATCCTCTCGCAGAAACGCCCACCGAGGTGATCTGCGAACCGTGACGCGTGACGGTATAAGCCCCCCCCGCAAATGACTTGTCCCGGAAACCGGCCCGCCACCAGGCATCGGCCCGAATCTCGGCCAAGGCATGATTCAATCCCGCCTCAGCCACCGCCAGGGCCTCGGCCCCATGCATGTGGTTCCGCATGATCTGAATCTCTTCCGTGTCGATCTGCAACATGCCCATGACGATCGCAGCCAGCAACGCCACGACGAACACGGACATGATCAAAACAACACCTCGGTTGTGGTTCTTCTCACGCATAGGAAATCACCGGCCCCTGCCGGCCTGCTGCTCCTGTTAGAAATCGCAATCGAGATCGACGTGGATCTGTCCGCCGCCCTCGAGACGGTCCGCCCGGATCTTGCCGTAAAACTGCGCGTCGTCCCGGATCGCGACCAATCCCTGCGGGTTCTCAAGCACCGCGTGCGCCACAGCGCTGCCGATCAGTTCGAAGTCCTGGTTCTTTCCCGTCACGTAGATTTTCAGCCTGGATGGCTCCTGGCCCAAACGGTTGACGCTCGCGTGGCCCTCGATCCGGACCGTACCCTTCACGTAGAACGCCGCGCTGGAGCCCGACGCAACCCGCAACTCGGCTCGATCGCCGATTTCGAAATCGCGCTTGACCACCACGGTGACATGCCCCTCAACCACCAGGATACCGTCTCCCGACAGCCGCACGCTATCGACATAGCGACCGGAGTCGATGGTCGTCGTCTGCGACCCTCCCACCTCCAGAACACCCTCGCTCCTGCCCTTGAACGCGCTGTCCGCCGGCACCTCCGCGACGGGAATCTCCACGAATTCGCTGAGGACCGCCCGTTTGCCGGTCACCGAAGAGCTGCCTGCCATGGTGATGACCACATCCGGATCGCCCCCCGGGCCGACGTAGACATCGCCGCAGACCACCGCGTTGTTCCAAAGGCGGACCTGGCCGCCCGCCGTGCTGTTGACCGACACCACTGCCCCCATCCCCGGTCGCAGCGGATCGTACGGCGCCTTGCTCGATCGATAGCTGTCGATGCACGAATCCCAGCCGCCCCAGGCAACGCTTTCCCTCAAGGCCACCCCCGGCACGAAGCGGCCAAGCGACGCCTCTTCGAGTCTGCCGGCGCGAAGGAACGCCTTGGTGGCGAAGGTCTTGCTTGTCCCGCCGTCGGAGCCCACAGGAAACGTCACCTCCGCCGTGACCAACCGAATCGAATCGGCGTCGCGGGTCGGCCGCGTGAAGTCGTTGCCGTCATAGCATGTGAACGTCAGTCGGCTGACCGGCCCCCCCAGATCCGCATACTTCGGAATCGGTCCGAATTCCACATAACCGCCCCTTCCGAAACGATAGCCGTACGCGCGACCATCCGCTCCGGTAAAGGTAATCTCGCCTTTCTCCTCTGAAGGCGAGCTGACCTCGTCGATTTGGACCGCACCGCCCAGCGTTCGTTGCATGTGCTCACTGATAACCCGGGCGTTCTGCACCACCTCCATGCTCGCCTGTCGGCGACCCCAACCGGTCCGAATCCCCGTCAGCAATGGCAGCATGACCGTCATGATGACCGCCATGATCGACGTGGCGATCACCAGTTCGACGAGCGTCATACCCTGCCTTCGTTCCATAGTGTGCTTGCGATTCTGCATCATTCCGACCGTCCATAGTATCCGCGCGATACCCCGGTTTCTTCGGCAGGATGTCCCCCCCGCGTTAGCGCGGTTCGTTCTCCGTGCCAAGTTTACGGCGCGAACAACGCCGCCCGCAATCGCGGCCCTCAGCACGCGAACACAACGATGTTTTCGGACGAAGCAACGTGCGGGGGGAGTGATCGGACGGCATTGAAAGTGACGTCCGGTAACAAAGACAGAACCCACGCTTGACGGTTATCGCATCCGGGCGATATACGTGCTCAGCCGAACCTTTATCTCGCCGTCAGACAGGCGTCCATCCGAGTCGCCATCGTAACCGACCGCCACCTCGATCTGCCGCAGATCCGGATCCTGATCGTCGGTCACACTGCATAGGTACGACCTCGCCAGCCTGGCGGAGTTCTCGCGGAAGGAATCCGTGTAGTGATGGAGGCACCGGGCGCGAATCTCGTCGAGCTTGCCCTGCGCCAGAATAACCGACTGTGTCCCGTGCTCGATGGTCGCCCCCATCGTTTGGGCGATCGTCAGCGCGCGCAGGATCGGAATGACCGCCACCACCAGGATGGCGGAGGCGACCGCCACCTCCGTAAGCGTCATGCCTTGGCGCCGAACCGGACGAGAACCGAAAAGGCGTCGGTTCCTGTCCGGAGATGGCCTGGCCGTCTCGTTCATTGCTCTTTGCACTGGACCGCCCCCGTACTCGGGATGACCGTAATTCTGAACGTCCGGCTCGTATCCGACAGCCTCAAGGACGTCCTGCCGTGGCCCCGCAACGAGCCCAGCCCACTGAACCAGAACCGCTGGGCGCCGCTGCAGCGGACCGCCGCCATCGGACGAGAATCCACAACCTCCGAGCGATCCAGATCGAGGATCGCGCAGACACGGTGTCCGTCTTCCCGTCGGATTTCAAGGGCGAATCCCTTGGGATGGGTCGCTGCATGGAGGATGGCGAGACTCCGCGTTCGCCGCAGATCCGTGACGATTTTCCGAGCCTCCAACTCGGATTGCCTGCCGCCCAGGACCCCGAAGGAAAGCCTGGGGACCGCCACACACGCCAGAACGCCGAGGATCAGTACGACGGTTGCCATTTCGGCGAACGTATAGCCCTTGGAGATTCTCATACGGTGTAGTTTAGCCATTTTATGCGG
>NPIE01013101.1_pt1 | contig 25325 bp, 16 predicted proteins | sample 8637661 | NCBI WGS metagenome assembly NPIE01 (sample SAMN07420842, study PRJNA396082) | bioreactor metagenome | isolation source: sample BA12 brine-fed electro-methanogenic bioreactor BA | place: Japan: Kochi | collected 2016-12-09 | reverse complement strand
GCTTCATCTCCTGTTTTTGCTGTGGAAACAACATGACCACTGCGGTGTAAAGTTTCCTCAACAAAAAAACGGATGCCCGCCTCATCATCGACAACCAGTGTGTGAATCTTCTCCATTTATTTCACTCCTCACATACCTATGATGGAATTCCCGGAAGCCATATTGAAAAAACTGTCCCATGACCTGGTTTGCTTTCTGCCTTGATTGAGCCATTATGATCATCGACGATCTGTTTGCAAATATATAATCCCAGGCCTAAACCATCCTCTTTAGAAGTAAAAAAAGGGTCAAACAAATGGCTCATCATCTCAGGCTCAATGCCCTCACCTCGATCTCTGATATCCAATTGAAATCCTTCAGGATCTTTTGTGTGGAGTATTTCGAGGATAATATGTCCTCCATTTGGCTGTGCGTCAATTGCGTTGATGACTAAGTTTAAAACAAGTTGCTGGATCTGATCCCTTGATGCGAGCACATTAGGCGCAGGTCCCTGGTAGATGAAAAATGGGAGAATATTTCGATCTGACATCCTATTTTTTGTTAGTATCAGCACACCATCGACAATTTTCTTCAGGTTTACACGTTGTCTCTCTGTGTAATCCGTTTTACGGTTAAGATCTCGCAGTTTCTTAACAATCCTTGCACTGCGTTGCAATTCCTCCAAGGCCATTTGTAGATAAACGCGCAACGCTTCATCATCTTCATCCAAAATTTCTTCTGCTAATCCTAAGCACCCAATGGATGTTTGTAAAGGGTTATTGATTTCATGCGCCAGTGATGCTGCCAACTGACCGGTTAATGCCAATTTTTCCGATTGCAGCAGTGCGGCATGGGTGTCTTTTTGATTGGTTATATCTTCTGTAAAGAGAAGAAATAGATCGGTCTGGATCTCGATACACTCAAATGGCGAGAGTGAGGTTTCGATCAGCAGGTGTTTATTTTCTTCGATTTCGACTGCAAGAACATCTTTTATGAGTGAACAATGGCCTTTATCGATTAATGAAAAAAGATGATCGATTTTTTGCCTATTCTCATCATCAACAATCTCTGAAAAATACTTGGTTCTAACATTAGCACCTCTATTTAGATGTTCACAAAGAGCCTGGTTGGCTTGTAAAAAATAGCCGTTATTATTTATCAGGCCTATACCAATCAAGGCATGATTAAAAATACTCTCAAATATTGTGATATCCTGTTTTTTACTCATATTGTTCTTTTTTCTAAAAATTTCACAAAACAGCTAATCTATCCAATCTTAGAACATCTGCTAACCCATTATATATGATTAAGTGGCTCTATTTTAACATTTCGATCAAAATATAATAGAATTAAACCAAACCTGATCACAAGGGGTTGGTTTTTTACAGGTCGAATTTAAATAACCATCATCGCAATATAGCCACTGAGTTGATTAAATCTGTAAATACCATTTCTTGCTTCTAAATCGTTCCTATTGAAATCAGGGATATATTAATTTTGGCCAAAATTTTATGAATTTGATCATCCCTATTACCCATGCTAGTGAGAGAAAGATGTTTGTCTTGGGTAATGAGACAATTAGTAGATGAGGAGTAATTCATCATGTTAGAGCATATTTTACTTCCACTGGACGGATCGACGCTGGCAGAAAGTGTCCTGCCCCATGCCATTGCATTGACCGATGCATTCAAATCGAAACTAACCTTGTTGCGGGTCGTATATGCAGAACCACAAAACAATCAGCGCGGCATTGTCAACCCTATTGATTGGCAAATCAGAAAGTCAGAAGCGGAGGCTTACCTTCAGTCTGTGCATTCTCGATTGAATGACATTGAGATTGATTCTGATATCCGGATACTTGAAGGAAAACCTGCCGATCAAATCGTCGAGTTTGCCAATAATGAAAAGGTAGACCTGGTGCTGCTTACCAGCCATGGCAAAAGCGGACCATCTGCCTGGAACATCAACAGTACAGTACAGAAAGTCTTGCTGCGGACATTTACTCCGGTTATGCTTATCCGGGCTTATATGGAGAAAACAACGGAGCTACAAGGCCAGAGCTATGAGCGTTTGCTTATCCCGCTGGATGGATCAAAAAGGGCTGAATGTATTTTGCCAATGGCAAAAGCGATTTGTAAAGCGCATAAATCAAAAGTTTTCCTCATTCACATTATCGAAGAACCAAAACTTCCACGCCAGACACCGCTTAGTGAAGATGTGATTACATTGGTTGACACACTCAGGATGGTTAATACGGAGGAAGCAGAAAAGTACCTTAATGAAGTTGAGCAACAATTTCAAGATATCCAAGTTGAATCCATCATAGAAAGTTCAGAAAAACCAACAGTAACCATGCACGATATTGTTGACCGAGAAGACATTGATCTTGTTTTGATGAGTGCACATGGATACTCTGGAGAAAACCGCTGGCCGTATGGAAAGTTTGCACTTAATTTCATTGTTTATGGTACGACGCCGCTATTCATCGTCCAGGATTTGGACAGAGATGAATTGGAAAAGCCCATCGCTGAAAAGTACGCGGAACAAACGAAGGGACATTAACACATGGCGGATTTTTCAACCAACAACCATTATTCAGAGATGAGACAGGATGAGGTTATAGATGAAATTGTTCATATTAGCCAATCCCATCCTGTAAAATCTGCTGATTACAGCATCATTGGTAATATAAAAAAACATAGCGATAAGCTTGAAAAAGCTCATGAATACCTTGTCAGCCTATCTGAAAAGAAAAAATTAGCCTCCAGTGGTGTGGAATGGTATCTAGATAACTATTACGCTATCCAGGAAGCTGTTGAATTAATTCAAGACGACCTTCCGCGAGATTATTTTGACAAACTGCCAGCGATTGGATCAGATCAAGCTATACCACGCGCATATCTGATTGCAAGAGCGATCGTTGCGCATTATAAAGTAGAAGTCGTACAAGATGATCTAGACGACTTCCTAAATGCCTTACAATCTCAGCTCCCTCTCATAATGAGCGAACTTTGGGCTTTACCCTTATTGTTGCGGTTGGCGCTAATTGAAGTGTTGGCTGGCACAATCTTTGAGCTCATTGATGACAAAGAATCGAAGATTACCACAGATCATGTCAAATTTTCATCAATCGACTCAGATGAGATCGTCGCCCGGTCTCTTCGCACGTTAATCCTGTTTGATCGAATCGATTGGAAATCCTTTTTCGAGGATCATTCAATGGTAGAACAAGTTTTGCGTAAAGATCCTGCGAATGTTTATGCCCGTATGGATTTTGATACTCGCGATGAATTCCGCAAAAAGATCGAGTTTCTTGCCAATCATTCGGAAAGCACTGAAGAAGAAATCGCTCAGATTGTCTTAACATCAGCAGAGCAATACGGTGGAAACCATAAAAAAGAGGCGCATGTCGGCTTTTATTTGGTTGATAAGGGTAAGGAAAAATTAAAAACAGAAATAAACTTTTCAGGATCATTCTCAGACAAATTAAAGGATTTCTTCTTTTCTCACAATGTTCTGTTCTATTTGGGCGGCATTACATTACTCACATTATTGGTAACTGTTGGATTAACAACCATTAGTAGCATGTTTTTGATGAGAGCTTGGCAGAGGGTTCTCATTGCGATTATTAGCATCATCCCCGCTTCAAGTGTTGCCGTCAACCTGCTCAATTCAATCCTAACAGCTACACTGCCTCCTCGGCTTTTGCCTAAAATGGATTTTAGCAAACGTATCCCTAAAGAATTTAGAACCATGCTCGTGGTGCCTGCATTGCTGTCAAATGAGGATGACATAAATTATTTATTGCGCCAACTAGAGCTGCATTATCTCGCCAATAAGGACCGCAATCTTGGTTTCGCATTGCTTTCTGATTTTGGCGATGCCCCACAAGAGACGATGCCTGAAGATGAAATCCTTTTGGATAGAATAGTTAACGGCATCAACGAATTGAACCAGCGCTATCGGGGCGACCAAGGAAGACGTCCATTTTATTTGTTCCATCGTCGGCGGCAGTGGAATCCGCAAGAAGATTGTTGGCTCGGCTGGGAACGGAAACGCGGTAAGCTTGCTGACTTCAATCGATTTATCCTTGAAGGATTTACAGATAGCTTTGACACAATTATTGGAGAAGTTGGATTTGTCAGATCAACAAAATTTGTGATCACGGTGGACTCCGATACCATCGTGCCGCGTGATAGTGCCAATGCACTCATCGCAACATTAGCTCACCCGCTTAATCAAGCAGAATTTGATGAAGACACTGGCAAAGTGGTCAGTGGTTACACAATTTTACAGCCCCGCACTGAAGTAAAACCAACCAGTGTTAATAGGACATTTTTTACACGCGTTTTCGCTGGGGATTTGGGGCTGGATCTTTACACCCGGGCAGTTTCTGATGTCTATCAAGACCTTTTTGCTGAGGGAATATTCGTCGGCAAAGGGATTTATAATGTCGCCGCTTTCCATCGAAGCATTGCTGGAAAGGTGCCAAATAACACACTACTTAGCCATGATCTTTTTGAGGGTATACAAGGTAGAGCAGCCCTGGTGACGGACATCATCTTTTTTGAGGAGTATCCACCCAACTATGCCAGTCAAATTCAACGGAAACATCGCTGGGTGCGTGGAGATTGGCAATTGTTGCCCTGGTTATTTCCTAAAGTGCCAGCGGCGGCAAATAAAAAGATAAAGAATACATTCGATGCTATTGATTCATGGAAGATTTTTGACAATCTTAGGCGCAGCTTGCTTGAGCCAGCCTTCCTTGCTGCTTTTGTGCTGGGATGGATGATGTTCAAAAAGGACGCCTTGATTTGGACACTTCTAATATTTTTCATTTCCGCGTTTCCACTCTTCTATAATATTGCAGCAGCTTTGTCTTCCCGGATCATCTTAGGCGCAAAAACAAACCTGATATCCAATATCAAGACTGCTTTCTTGCGCTGGGTATTATGGCTAGTCTTTTTACCTTATGAAGCATTGCTGATGTTCGATGGCATTGTTACCACACTCATTCGTGTCTTCATCAGTCACAAACGGTTGCTGCAATGGCAAACCGCTGCACATACCATTCGTTTATTTGGCAAACAGCATAAAATTGGAATTTTTTGGCAAAAGATGATTGGCGCGCCACTAATCTCGGCTCTGATTGGTGTGGTGCTGGTTTTGATCGATCCTTCAGCATATTTTTGCTGTATTCCATTATTGTTGATGTGGATCCTTTCTCCTCAAATTGCTTACTGGATTAGCTTAGCGCCAGATAAAAAAGCGATCAATAACCTGCCCGAGGTAGATTTGCAGCGGTTGAGAGGTATTGCTCGGCGAACGTGGCTTTATTTTGAAAGATTTATCGGTCCTGAAGATCACTGGCTTCCCCCAGATCACTATCAACAGGATCCAAAAGGAATGGTGGCTCATCGCACCTCCCCCACTAATATCGGCTTGATGCTGCTTTCAACAGCATCCGCATATGATTTCGGTTATATCGGCATTCTGGACTACATCTATCGATTGAATTATTCCTTTGGCACCCTTGACGAACTAGAAAAATACCGTGGACATTTATTGAATTGGTACGACACCCAAACGCTTGGCACACTCCCACCCAGGTATGTATCTACAGTTGACAGCGGAAATTTTGCAACCAGCTTAATTGGCCTCCAACAGGCATTAAGAGATGTAAAAAATGACCCCGTTTGCCCGGATGCAATATTCTCCGGGATTTATGACACATTGTTCGTCTTTTGTGAGGTCATCGGGGAATTAAATAGTGGAACATTGGTTGAGTTTGTTCAATCCCTATTGGATCACTGCCGAAATGTTCAGGAAGACATCAAGAATAGGCAATTGAAGGACACACCTAAGCTAGAACTTCTATCAGGATTTCAAGAGCGTTTGTCCGAACCGTTGAACCTGCTGATCAAAGAGATCTTAAACAAAGATCATGCTGTTGAGAAAGTCAAACTGCAAGAGCTCCGCTATTGGTCCGAGGCAATATTTCAACAATCAGCTAACTTTCAGCGCCAAATAGAAATGCTTACACCCTGGGTGGATGCCTGGCAGCACCGTCCTGACTTTATTGACCAGATAGAACGTGAAGAATGGCGAAATATCTTTACAAAGTGGTATGAAGATGTTTCACTGCAAACGGCTATTTCTCAAATTCCTGAAATGTGCCAGGAAACGAAGGACAAAATTAAAAAGGTTCGTGACCAAACTAAAATTCCAGGTTTATCTAAATTGACCGAAAAACAGGTGCAGGAATTTAATGAGTGGCTCGATCTTTTTGTGAAAGCATTGGAGGAATCAACAGCAAGCATTGAGGATCTATTGGGCCAAATAAAACACCTGCTTGAGAAAATTGACTTCTATATTGAACGAATGGAATTCGATTTTCTTTTCGATCAACAACGAGAGGTGTTCTATTTGGGTTATCAGGTCGGATCAGGACGTTTGGATAAAAATCATTACGATTTACTCGCCTCAGAAGCAAGGACCGCCAGCCTGTTTGCAATTGCAAAGAATGAGGTCCCAAGATCACATTGGTTGCATATGGGGCGCCCATTTACCATTATATCCGGCATTCCTACGTTGATCTCCTGGAACGGCAGTATGTTTGAATACCTCATGCCGAATCTATTCACCCGCACTTACCCTGAAACACTGTTAGATGAAACCAGCCAGGGTGTAGTTAAAGCTCAAATTGAATATGCCAAAAGCCAAAAGGTTCCCTGGGGGATCTCAGAATCCAGTTATTACCGCTTTGACAATGCACAAAATTATCAATACCAGGGGTTCGGTGTGCCTGGCTTAGGCCGGAAACGCGGTTTAGCGGATGATCTTGTGATTGCACCATATGCATCATTGATTGCTGTAGGTGTTGACCCTCATGCAGTGCTCGAAAATATAGATTTCCTCAAAGAAGAAGGTGCTTTAGGACAATTTGGCTTCTTTGAATCCATCGACTATACCGCTTCAAGACTGCCAGTCGGCAAGGACAAAGCAGTAATTAAATCCTACATGGCACATCATCAGGGCATGATCATGCTTGCGCTCTCTAACTTCCTCAACCCACGCACCATTGTCGACCGAGTTCATGCAGATCCGCTGATCCAGAGTACCGAACTGCTCCTGCAGGAACAAATTCCACAGGCGGAATCACAAAAACCAACCACCGATCAAAGGATCACAACCAGCGGCATTGATGTGGAGCAAGTGAACACAAGCCCCTGGGTCATTGATCAAAACCTACCCAATCACGCTGTTCATGTGTTATCAAACAGCGATTTGCGTTTGATGATGACGGATTCTGGCAGCGGTTATTTAGCCTGGAAGGATATTGCTCTCACACGTTGGCGTGAAGATGCAACATTGGATGCTTGGGGAATCTGGTTCTACATGCAGAATTTGCAGGATGGGCGCACCTGGTCGATCGGTAAACAGCCTATTGGCAAGCAGCCACAGGAGTATCGCGTTGTTTTTTCTCCACACATGACTGAAATCAGGCATGTTTCTGACGATATTCGGGTAATAATGCAATCAACAATTTCTTCTAACGATGATGTCTGTTTGCATAAAATTACATTCACGAACCAATCAGATGAAGAAAAAGATTACCGAATTTTGAGCTACGGTGAAGTGGTTTTAGCACCGCAGTCCACAGACCGCCAGCATCCAGCCTTCAATAAAATGTTTATTGAGAGCGAGTTCATTGATGAGATAAACATGCTTTATTTTCATCGGAGAAAGCGATCATCAGAAGAAGAACCACTTGCTATGGCGCATTTTATCTATGATGATAATAAGGATGAAATCGAATATGAAGGCGATCGGGAAAAATTTATTGGGCGCGGGCATGACTTTTCCGATCCTCTTGTCCTTTCCAAGAAAAAATCATTGAGCGGGACGGTTGGTATTACGCTTGATCCAGTTTTCTCGATTGGAAAACGATTGAGACTGTTACCAAATCAATCAAAAACGATAACCTACATGACATTAGGCGCGGAAAATAAGGATAAAGCTAAGTCGATTGCCAGAAAATACAGCAATTCCCACAGAATTGATAACGCTTTTGCTGCCGCTCAATCACAAACCGAGAAGCTTTTACGTTCACTTGATTTAGACAGCCAAAAATTATCAACATTCCAGGCGTTGTTATCACACGTCATCTATCCAACAACAAAACTGCGCTCAGCACCTGAACTGATCAGGGATAATGTTCTTAGCCAATCGGGTCTGTGGTCCTTTGGCATTTCCGGTGATTACCCCATCCTGCTCGCGATGATTGACCGGGAGAATGATATTACAGCTTTACAGGAACTATTATTGGCACATACTTACTGGCGCAAGCTGGGTTTGAAGATAGACCTGGTGATTTTAAACACAAAAGATACCGGTTACACCAATGAATTGAATGAGCGAATCCATCAAGCGATCAATATGATGGATAGCCAAAGTTGGGTCAATCAGCGGGGCGGTATTTTTGTGGTCACCGCAAATCAAATCAATCAAAAAGCTTTGACCCTGATAAAAACATCTGCAAGGGTGGTGATAGATTTGAGAGATCAGAATATCGATCATCGCGTGAGTCATGCAAAATCCACTGAACCGAGTCTTCCATTCTTTGTCCCGTCGGAACCTGACCGGGACTTCTTGACTGCCGAGACCGTTTTGCGCCCTGAGAACCTGATTATGGATAATGGGATTGGGGGGTTTACGCCTGATGGAAAAGAATATCAGATCTTCATAAAAAATTACCCCACTCCACTTGAGGGTGAGGGTCAGATCACACCTGCGCCATGGATTAACGTCATCGCTAATGAACACTTTGGCTGTCTGATAACCGAATCAGGCGGCGGGTATACATGGTCGCAAAATAGCGGTGAAAACCGCCTGACACCCTGGACAAACGATCCTGTGTCCGATCCTTCAGGTGAAACGCTTTACCTCAGAGATGAAATTTCAGGAAAAATTTGGTCACCAATGCCCTACCCATCTGGTGAAGGAACAGACTATCTTATCCGGCACGGACAGGGTTACAGTATTTTTCAATCTCATAACCAGGGTTTTGAGCAGAAACTAAGTGTGTTTGTCGACCCAAACTCACCAGTCAAGATCATTAAATTGACCTTGACGAACAAATCTGGAGAATCACGCCGTTTAACTGCCACATATTTCGCCGAGTGGGTTTTGGGACCTGATCGCGAAAACACAAAATTGTTTATTCTTCCAAATTTTGATGACCGCACGGGTTCACTGCTTGCAAGAAATTCCTACAGTGCAGAATTTTCTGAGCAGGTCGCCTTCTTAACCAGCAATCTCCCAGTGCATGGGTTGACAACTAATCGTCGAGAATTCTTGGGTTTCCCTGGCAATCGACATGCGCCTGCTGGATTGAAGAGAATAGGTCTTTCAGGAAAGGTCGAAGCTGGACAAGATCCTTGTGCTGCACTTCAAACACACCTGAATTTCAACCCTGGCGATGAACAAACGGTTATGTTTATGCTGGGTCAGGGCGAAAACCATGCAGAAGCTATTAAGCTTGCAGAGGCGTTTGCTGATGATAATCAGGCCGAGGAAAGCCTGAATAATGCGATCCAAATGTGGGATGATCACCTGGGAACTCTTGAAGTTAAAACACCAGATCAGGCATTGAATATCGTTTTGAATCGCTGGCTTCAATATCAGGCATTGAGCTGTAGGATTTGGGGAAGATCTGCGTTTTACCAATCCAGTGGCGCTTACGGTTTTAGAGATCAATTGCAAGATGTCACATCTCTTCTGGCACATCAACCAGAGATTGCCCGTGAGCACATTTTGAGAGCTGCCCATCATCAGTTTGATGCGGGTGATGTGTTGCACTGGTGGCACCCGCCCTCTGGAAGAGGTGTCCGCACGCGGATCTCAGATGATCTCTTGTGGCTGGTCTATGTTACAGCGGAATATGTCTTTAAAACTGGCGATATCAGCATCCTTGATGAACAGGTTCCCTTCAAATTGGGTGAACCGCTCAAAGAAGAAGAGGATGAACGCTATGCTCATTATGAAACCAGCAATGCAACTGAGACTCTTTTTGAACATTGCCGGCGAGCCTTGGAAAAAGGCGACACACAGGGTCCGCATGGACTCCCCCTGATTGGGAGCGGTGATTGGAACGATGGTATGAACCGTGTGGGCATTGAGGGGAAAGGCGAAAGTGTCTGGTTGGGATGGTTCGTCTCTGAAAATCATAAGCGGTTTGCAAAGCTATGCGAAATTAAAAATAATCACAGTCTTGCCCATCAGCACATGGATCGGGCGGAAGTGCTCAAAGACAAAATAAATCAGGTTGCATGGGACAACGAGTGGTACTTACGTGCCTATTATGATGATGGCACCCCGCTTGGCTCCCATAACAATGATGAATGTCAGATCGATTCGCTGCCGCAATCTTGGTCGGTTCTCACTCAAGGCGCCCGAGAAGATCGCCAGAGACAGGCACTCAACGCGATCGAAAAACACCTTGTGCAACGTGACGCACCATTGATCCGCCTATTTACCCCCGCATTTGATGAAACAGTTAAGGACCCTGGCTATATCAAAGGTTACCCCCCTGGCATCCGTGAAAATGGCGGGCAATACACCCATGCAGCCATTTGGGCTGTGTGGGCGTTGACAGAGTTGGGTTTGGGTAACAAAGCCTACGATCAATTTAATATTCTCAATCCAGTAATGCACAGCAAGAACATTAAGGAGGTGAACCGATATAAAGTTGAACCCTATGTTGTTGCTGCAGATATCTATAGCACCCCGCCATTTATCGGTCAGGGTGGATGGACATGGTACACTGGCTCATCCGGTTGGCTTTACAGATTAGGTACAGAGGCAATCCTCGGCTTTAAGCTGCTGGGAGATCATTTCACAATTGATCCTTGCATCCCAAATGCTTGGGATGAATTTCATTTGACCTTCCGTAAAAAAGCATGCACCTATGAAATCGTGGTTAAGAACCCGAAGCATATTGAAAACGGTGTTAAACACATTCACCTTGATGGTGAGATCGTAGATAACGGTATGATTCCAATCCTCGAAGATCAATCCACACATACTGTCACAGTGCTCATGGGCGCGGATGCATGATGCAGGTGATCCAATCGCAAAAATTCAAAAATGCTGATAAGATTAGCCCGTGAAACCGTTAATCGAGATTAATAGCCTTCATTACCGACCGGACACTCATCCACCAGAAGCTCCGGACATTCTGCGGGGGATTTCCCTTAATGTTGAAAGCGGTGCGTTCGTTGCGATTATCGGTGCGAATGGGTCAGGTAAGACAACCCTGATCAAACACATCAACGGATTGCTCCTTCCGACAGAAGGCAATGTACATATTGATGGTCTGGATACACGTGACCCCTCCAACCTGCGTGAGTTACGCAAACTTGTCGGGATGGTATTTCAAAACCCGGCTGATCAAATTGTCGCTTCAACTGTGGAAGAGGATATTGCCTTCGGGTTAGAAAATCTCAATTTGCCCTCACAAATCATTCGCGAACGTGTCGATGAGCAGTTAGCGCTGGTTGGGCTGACTGAGGAGGCTACCCGCCCTCCCCACTTGCTTTCCGGTGGGCAGATGCAGAAGGTTGCTCTGGCTGGTGTGTTAGCGCGCCAGCCGGAGATCGTTATTTTTGATGAGCCCACCGCCATGTTGGACCCAGTCGCGAGGGATGTGTTTTTGAAACGGCTGAGAGAGCTGCACCGTCAGGGCTTGACCGTCATTTATATTACCCATCACATGGAAGAAACCGTGTATGCAGATCGAGTCTGTGTTCTTAAGCAGGGGAAAATCATCCTGCATGGGGATCCTGGCGAGGTTTTTTCGCAAAGCGAATTAATCAATGATGCCGGGCTGGAAAAGCCTGAAGCCTATTCCCTCGGTGAGCGGTTCCGCCTGTTTGGCTGGGAGATTCCGCAAGAAATATTAACGCCTGACGCACTGGTCAAATCTCTTCCGGTTTATGATGGCAGTCAAAAAGCGGCAATTTATACCCCTAAACCCTTTACGAGTAAACAAATTATCTCTTTACAAGATGTGCACTACACATATCTTTCAGGCACACCGTTGGCTAAATCAGCGCTTAAGGGGGCAAGCGTAGATATCCTCAAAGGTAACATCCACGCGCTGGCCGGGACCAATGGTTCTGGAAAATCCACACTTTTACAGCATATTAATGGCATTTTCCGCCCAGATGAAGGCTTGGTGAGGGTGGATGACCTTCAGGTTGACGATCCACAGACGCCATTGCGAGAAATCATCCGCAAAGTGGGCATGGTCTTTCAAAATCCTGAAAGCCAATTCTTTGAGATCTATGTTGGCGATGAGATTGCTTACGGACCAAAACAATTCCAATTTAAAGACATTCGGGAACACGTTAAGACAGCAATGGAAATGGTTGGTCTTGATTTTGAGGGTTTCAAAGACCGCCGCTTGGAGACTTTAAGCGGCGGTGAAAAACGAAAGGTAGCGCTTGTTTCTACGTTGGTATTGCAGCAGGATATCCTTTTGTTTGACGAACCAACTGCCGGGATGGATCCGAGTGCCAGGGATAGTCTGCTGGATTTATTCAAACAGTTGAATCAACAGGGTAAAACGATCATCATTGCCAGCCACCGACTTGATGAACTGGCACAGGTATCACATTTTCTGTCGGCGATGAATCGGGGTAAGGTTATTGTCACCCAGCCTGCTCCCGCTGCTTTAACTTCCAAAGATACGCTTTCTCAGGCGGGTTTGAAGGCCCCGCTTACCGTGCGCGTAACAGAAGCACTAATCGATAAAGGATGGCCGCTTAATCGAGAGGAAACAATCACCCCTGAAGGTTTGTTCGCATCTATAGAAAGGCTGAACGAATGAGCAGCCGATTTGAGTTTTTAGGCAATACCTCCCTTGGTGAATATATCCCGCGTGATTCGTGGTTTCACATGCGTGATCCTCGCGCCCGACTGCTGGCATTCGTGCTTTTGTTCAGTGCAGCCATATTTACTGGCAATATTTGGGGTCTGCTCATAGGATTCTTGTCAGCCACAGCCATTTTTTTGATATCCAACCTGCCCATCAGCACAACCTGGAAGGGCATCAAAAAGGCACTGCCCTTTATTATCATCATTGCAATTATTCAGATCCTGTTTTCTTCACCAACTCAGAATGACAGGTTATTCTTTGAATTATTAGGAATAAAGGTTTCCTATCAGGCTGCTATTGATGCCGGGTTATTGATATTCAGATTCATCATTTTGATAATGCTGCTCAATGCCCTGGTGATGAGCATATCAACATCTCAAGTGACCTCAGGGTTGTTCTACCTCCTCAAGCCTTTCGAGAAGCTTGGCTTCCCTGTTAATGATCTGACCATGGTCGCACAAATAACCCTGCGTTACATTCCGTTGGTGGCTGAGATGGCAGAGAAAACTGCTAAAGCCCAGGCTGCACGCGGCGGGGATTGGGAACAGCGTGGATTTAACCCGATCCGCCAGGCAAAAATTGTGCTGCCATTGATCGTTCCGATATTGGTCAACAGCCTCAAGCGTGCAGAAACCATGGCTTTAGCCATGGAGTCGCGAGGGTTTAATGCTGCAGAAACACGCAGCAGCCTTCACAGGATGAACTTTACCTGGGAGGATTGGATTTTATTGTTCGCAGCACTTGCTATTTCTGCGTTGATGATTGTGGTGTGTGTGATCTGCTAAAGGTCAGCGCCTTGCTTTTTCCCGCCCCGCTCAATTTGCTGCCAGATACTTACCACTGCCACCACCAGGATGGCAGAAACGGCTGCTTCTGGCAGACCATTGGCAAGAATGATAGCAGGCAACGCTTGCCAGGGCACATAGCCAAGCAGACCGATCATACCCAGAACTAAAAAGGTATTTGTCAGGCTGCCGCCGATTCCGGCTGCAATCAATGCAGGGATTTTCCACTTTTTCAAACCCCGATAAATCAACCATGCAACCGGTCCGATGAATAAGCGGGGTAAAACCGAAAGCAGTGGATTGGTAAACCAGACATCCGTGGGGCCTGTTGGCGCAACTGCGGCCTGGATCAGGCTGAACACGCCAAAAATTAAGCCGATCACCAGCCCCACGATCGGTCCCTCAAGAATGGCACCAATAATCACGGGTACTTGCATTATGGTCAAAGAGGCACCTGAAATCCAGGGGATAAATCCAAGCCGAGTCAATCCTAAGAATATCGAAATAGCACTTAATACAGCTGTGATAACAATTTTTCGTGTTCTTTTTTGAATCATAAAACTCCAATTTCATTTCGTTAATTAGCTCTGCTAAATTATACTATCACCCCATAAGCGAGTGGCAACCTTTTCCAATGGTGATGTCATTTCGATATCAAATCATTTTTCATTGCATAAAAGCACCATCAAACCAAAGAAATGGTATATTGATGTTATAATACCAATCTCAATTAACAAATATAGTCAATGTTGGAGGCAACTTATGAAAATTGCATTTATCACAGATGACGGGAAAACAATCAGCCGTCATTTTGGCCGTGCTCCCTACTACCTGGTGATTGACTTGGCTGAAGGCCAGGAGATCAATCGAGAAATCCGCAACAAATTGGGACATCAGCATTATGTAAAAAGCGAAGAAGAGCCTAACCATAGCCATGGCAGCGGCATGAATTCTGCTTCACATAAGAAACATGGGCAAATGTCCGAAGCGATTGAAGATTGCCAGGTTCTGGTTTGCGGCGGAATGGGACGTGGGGCGTATCAAAGCATGCAATCTTTTGGAATCAAACCGATTGTCACGGATTTAGTTGACATTGATGAGGCTTTGCAGGCCTTTATCGAAAACAAATTGAAGGATCAGACTGAAAAGCTTCACTAATTAACGAACTTTTTTCTGAAGAACCTGTGTGATGGTCGGACCAGGTTCTTTTATTTTAATTTTTTCTTATACAGTTATATAATTAAATTAAGGTAATTGTTTTACACAAAAAGGCTTCAATGAGAAACCTGAAACAAATCACTAAACGCATCCAACAAAGATTATCTAAAAAGTTATCCCAGATTCCACTGTTCGTATTTTTATTCCCAACCTTTACAGTTCTGATTCTGGCTGCGAATAATCTTGGAGAAATTGAACTTCCCGTCATCTGGCGTCCTTTAATTTACAGCCTGATTGGGACAGCGGTAATATATTTAATAAGTTGGTTGATCCTCCGCAACTCAGTTAAGGCGGGGTTGTTTGCTTTTATTTTTTCCGGGTTCTCACTCACCTATGGCCACATTTTCAACCTTTTGGAAGACCGGGTTATCGGCAATTGGGTCATTGGCACACACCGCATCCTCCTCCCCTTTTGGTTAATCCTGTGTGTATTTTTCACCGTCCTGATTATAATCAAAATCAAAGAAGTAACCCCACTCGTCACCATTCTAAATCTTGTCATGGTAGCTTTGGTGAGCTTTCAAATTGCCAGGATTGGCATCTTCGAAATCAAATCCCCTGACATTCACGGTCAGTCGAGCACAAATCAATTCGACACATTACTGTCACCTAAGGACAAAGAAGACCTACCGGATGTTTACTTCATAATCTTGGATAAATATGCCAGATCGGATGCACTCAAAGCATTTTACAAATACGATAATTCTGCCTTCATACAATCTCTTGAAGAACTCGGCTTTTGGGTAGCGGATTGCAGTCGCTCAAATTATGCCTTCACTGTGATGTCCTTGAGTTCACAACTTAACATGGATTTCGTAGAGAACTTAACGGAAAACCCCAGTTTAAAATCCACTACAGCATTGATCCAAAACAACATTGTGCATCAGGCATTTGAGGATTTGGACTATACTACGATTGCTTTTGATATGGGCTTTACCTGGGGAAATATGAAACACTTCGATTATTATCTTGATGAGATGCCCGATAACATCAACACCTGGTCTTTGGATCCGTTTGAGTTATTGTATCTTCGAAGTACATTGGGGATTTTTCTCTTTGAGGGAGATACTACAATTGGCAATTACGTGTCTGGTTCCGATATCGAAAAGCAAGCCCAAAGAACAACCCTCATCCTGGATACCCTACCAGAAATCCCTAAATTAGATGGTCCAAAATTTGTTCATGCACACATCGTTCAACCACATCCGCCGTTTATCTTCAACGCTGATGGGAGCCTGAACCGTAAACCTGACGAAGTTGACCCAATAGAAGGGTATATCGGTCAGGCGCAATTTATCGAAACCAGGATATTGCCTGTTTTAGAACAAATTCTGCAAGGCTCGAAAAATCCCCCCATCATCATTTTGCAGGGTGATCATGGCTTTGGAAGAAAATATGTCACATCCGCCCTATTAGCGCTTTATTTGCCGAATAACGGCGCACACGGATTGAGCGAAAACATGACTTTGATCAATGTTTTTCCCCATATCTTCAATACTTATTTTGATGCCGATATCAATTATTTACCCGACTTAAGTTTTTCCCATACGGACGATTGGTACGAATCTGTGCTGATTGAAGAGTGGAACTCAAAATGCAGGTCCGATTAGATTGAGTTCATCGATTTAATGTGAGTGTAAGCTATACCTTTTATTTTTATCGAATCATGAGAAAATACTCTGTAGAATGAAAATGGTAAAATAAGAGAAGCATTATAATCGAATGTTTATTATTTAATTATTGTTAGGCCAAGATCACGGTTTTTATTATGACCCAAGAAATCATCATCCCGGAGGATCAGCATCATCAAAACGCTCTGCAAACTCAGGTAAAACGCGCTCACAACCAGAACCCGGTTGTGTCTTACCTGGCAAGTTTGGGCAGTAAAGACAGCCGACGCGTTCAAAAAACGGCGTTGGACCAGATTGCATCAGCGCTTTCGAATGGCGCAATTGAAGATTGTTTGAGATTTCCCTGGGAGAAATTAGATTATGGCACCGTTACTGCGATTAAAGCCTGGTTGGACTCAAAATATGCCCCTGCGACTGTCAACCGGTATTTATGCGCTGTGCGCAGGGTCATCAAAGAAGCCTGGCGGCATAACTTGATTTCCGCTGAAGAATACCAACGTGCCACAGATGTCCGATCGGTAACTGCCACCCGCCTGCCCACTGGCCGAGAACTTGAAGGCGATGAAATTCGGCGGTTGATTGAAGTCTGCCTGGATGATGAGGATAACCCCAACCTTGGCATCCGTGATGCCGCCATCATCAGCCTGATGTATTCATCCGGGTTGAGAAGGGCTGAGGTCGTATCGTTGGATATAGATGATCTTGATCTCAAAAAGGGAGAACTGCATGTGGTCGGCAAACGCAACAAGGAACGCAAAGCCTATCTCGCAAAAGGCGCAGTAAGAGCATTGGATAAGTGGCTTGAATTGCGCGGTACCTCACCCGGCCCGTTATTCTATTCAGTCAACAAAGGCGGGACCATCGTTAAATTCCGGAAGGAACGTTTATCAGAGGCTGAAAAGCAAAACAATGTAACACCAGAAAAGATCGTCGGGCGCCTGACAGATCAAACCATTTATCATGTGTTTGATAAGCGCGCGATGGAAGCGGGATTGGTTAAAAAAACAACACCTCATGACATGCGGCGCACATTTGTCAGCGACTTGTTAGATGTTGGCGTTGATCTGGCGACAGTCTCAAAGATGGCTGGTCATGAAGACACCAACACTACCAAACGTTACGATCGGCGCTCTTCACGGGTGATGCAAGAGGCTGCAGAAAAGCTGGATGTTCCCTATCCTACAGAATCTACCTAAAACCCAAGAAAATGTTTCTGCCAAATGGATGAATTCCATACTTGAATACAAATGAAGATTATAATGCGTGAGATTAAGCACGCGAAATCCCTTTATACATTGGAGTATCCATGTCATCAAAACTGCCCTCATCACAGAAATCAAGCTCCGGCTTTCTGATTGCATTCTTAAGTGCTGCCGTATTATCATTTACGGGAATATTAATTAGAATGGTCTCGCAAGATTATGGTCTCCCCGCACTGATCCTCGCTTTTTGGCGAGATATTTTTGTAGTGGTATGCGCTTTACCTTTTTACCTGCTTATCAAACCGCAGTTGCTCAAGATCAAAAAGTCCGAGCTGTCTTTTTTAATCGCATTTGGCTTCGTTTTAGCCTTCTTCAATATCTTATGGACATTGGCTGTCACCTTGACTGGTGCGTCCATCGCAACAGTTTTAGTCTATTCTTCTGCCGGCTTTACCGCATTACTTGGCTACTTCTTGCTGGGAGAATCATTAGGATGGGTCAAACTCTCCGCTGTGGTCTTATCATTGGCTGGATGTGTGCTTGTGTCTGGTGCCACCAATCCCCAAGCCTGGCAAAACAACACCCTGGGGATTATCACGGGTCTTTTTTCCGGTTTGCTATATGCAATATACAGCCTGATGGGCCGGCATGCTTCTAGGAAAAACCTCAATCCCTGGACCACATTGATCTATACTTTCTTTTTTGCAGCGATCATCCTGTTACTGCTAAACTTGCTGCCCATGAATTTTCTACCCGCATCTGCAAAATCTCCTGATGAAATGTTTTTACTGGCCACACAATGGCGTGGTTGGCTGCTTCTTATCCTGCTAGCAGCCGGCCCAACGCTGATCGGATTCGGACTTTATAACGTCAGTCTCGGGATGCTGCCATCAAGTACCGCCAACCTGATTTTGACATCTGAGCCTGTGATGACAGGAATCGCAGCCTTTTTTCTGCTTGGCGAGCGGTTAACACAACTAGAACTGATCGGAAGTGCCTTAATCTTCACGGCGCTATTATTGTTGCGCTTGCGCAAGTCCAAATAGATTGAGAATCAAAGCCTTCCTCCTAGCATCTGATGGTGGTTTACTGGCATACATTTCTAAGTCTTGACTTTCTGGTCGTTAAACATTATCATTTTTCCATCTAAAAACCATCCAAATGGATGGTATATGCCAGCCTGGAGGATGCAATGACTGATACAGAAAAAATTACCGTAAATCTTGGCATCGTTGACCTTGGACGTATTGACCTGCTGGTGCAGGAGGGATTTTATTCCAGCCGCGCCGATTTTATCCGAACCGCAATACGAAATCAGCTTGAAAGGCAAAAAACCGCCGTCGATTCCATCACCACGCGGAAAGCGATGGTAATCGGAACATTGAGCTATTCGCGGCGAGACCTCGAAGAAAAGCGCGACCAAAATGAAATGATCAACGTAAAAGTGATCGGGATGCTGATCCTAACGGATGATATAACACCTGATCTCGCTCTGGAAACCATCAAGTCTCTGACGGTTCGGGGTGTATTCAAAGCACCGGATGATGTCAAACAAGCACTTGAAGATAGACTACACTAATCCATCTCGTCTTTTGGCATTTACTTTTCTGGTAAGATATTCCTAATCGTCTTTAGATAAATATCTATATCATGCCATATCCTTAAGGAGGATAACTCATGCAAAAGAACGTTCTCCCCGCACGGTCTCAAGTCCCCATCGAAGAAACCTGGAACCTCGAAAATATATTTGTTGATACAGATGAATGGGAGCAATCAAAAGATGAGGTGCTTTTGACTATCCCAACATTAGCCAAATTCAAAGGGCGATTATCGGATGGACCGAAAACACTGGCAGATTTCTTGGATCTATACGAAACAACCCTCAGAAAAGCAGCCAAAGTGATGGTCTATGGCAGTCTTGAAAGCTCTGTAGACACGACTGATCAGCAAGCCCAGGCACGATCTGGACAGGGTCGAAGCGTATTTGTGCAAGTCAGCGCTGCAACCTCTTTTCTGAACCCGGAATTAATGGCAATCGGATTCGATACCTTGCGTTCATGGGTAAAACAAGAAGAACGGCTTGCCCACATGGATCACTTCATTGATGAGCTTGAGCGCGAAAAGGATCATGTACGGTCAGACGAGGTAGAAAAAATTTTAGCCCTATCCGGCGAACCGTTAAGTGATTTTTACCGTGCTTACAACGTTATCACCAATGCAGACCTCCAATTTGCTGATGCAGAGTCAGAATCAGGTGATAAGATCGAGGTGGGTCAAAGCAGCATCGGTTCACTGCTTACAAACACAGACCGGCAGGTGAGAAAAACCGCTTTTGAAAGCTACGCCGATGGGTACCTGTCTTTTAAAAATACCCTTGGTGCGATTCAAACCGGTGGTATCCATCGAGATACATTTGTTGCACGTGCGCGAAATTACACCTCATCTCTTGAGGCGTCACTTGGCGCGAGCAATATCCCTCTCGAAGTTTTCCACGCCCTGATCGAAACCTTTAAAAAGAACTTACCAACCTGGCATCGCTACTGGCGCGTGCGCAAGAAAGCATTGGGCTTGAGTGAAATGCGGCCATATGATATTAAAGCCCCGCTTTCTACTGAAAAGCCAACCGTTTCGTTTGAGCAGGCAATAGAATGGATCTGCATGGGCATGGCGCCACTAGGCAAGGATTATGTCGAAACATTGCGCAAAGGCGCCTTAGAAGACCGCTGGGTTGATCGTGCACGCAACCGCGGCAAGAGGCAAGGCGCTTTTTCAAGCGGCGTTTACGACACAAATCCCTTCATCATGATGAGCTACGCCGACGACGTTTTCAGTATGAGCACACTTGCCCATGAGTTAGGGCACTCGATGCACTCCTATTACAGCAAAAAGAACCAGCCGTTTATCTACAGCCGATACACGCTTTTTGTTGCCGAGGTGGCCAGCAACTTCAATCAGGCGATGGTGAGAGACCATTTATTCCAAAGCCAGCGAGATCCCCTTTTCCAGCTCGCCCTGATCGAAGAAGCTATGTCCAATTTCCATCGTTACTTCTTCATCATGCCAACCTTAGCCCGTTGGGAACTTGAAATGCATGAGCGCGCAGAAGCAGGCAAACCGCTCACTGCAGATATCATGAGCGAGGTCTGCGCAGATTATTTTGGCGAAGGTTATGGCGATGATGTTGGGTTTGATCGAGACCGCACCGGCATCACCTGGGCGCAATTCCAGCATATGTATATGAATTTCTATGTATATCAATATGCTACAGGAATTTCAGCAGCAAACGCACTTGCCCAGGGCGTGCTCAATGGCGGACAAAATGAGGTTGATAAGTATATCCAATTTCTGAGCGCAGGCAGTTCACTTTACCCGATCGATGCACTTAAGGCGGCTGGCGTTGACATGACCAGTTCCGAACCAGTTGATCGAGCCTTTGATGTGATGGCAAGTTATATCGACCGTCTTGAAGACTTGGTTGAATCTGGCGATATCTAAACAAAATAGAAGTGAATCAACGACAAAAGAGCGGTTTATTGACCGCTCTTTTGTGTTAATTGCAATTAATATACTTATTTACCAATCAATTCCCGTCAATTTACCAGACAATTGCCAGAGCTTATCCCCTAATTTTGCATTTTGTGCATTTCTGCTGGGTTCCAAAGACTGACAATCTCTTACATAATAACCGGTTGGTAATTCGGCATTCTCACCAGCAAGATATAAGAGCGTACGTACTGGGACATCGGGATCTGTACCCATTTCCCGCCGCCAACGCCAAACCCAGTCAGAGATCCCTTTACCACCTTTGGATGCAATGCCAGTATTTACTAAACCCGGGTCCACCGCATATGCCTTGAGTCGTTTTTCTCTTCGGTTGAGCTCGTAAGTAAATAAAACATTACATAATTTTGAGCGTTTATAAGCCAACAAACCGATATAAGGCCAGGGATCTGAAATCCGGTCAAAACATAAGGGTGTCGTGTAATGTGCATAGGAACTGACCGTCAACACACGCCCGTCTTCGGAAGCCTGTAAAAGAGGTTCCAGGCCATGGGTTAACACAAATGGCGCAAGATGGTTTACCGCAAATGTCATTTCGATACCATCAACTGTTTTATGTTTCCTTTCCTGATATACCCCGGCGTTATTAACCAAAACATCTAATTTTCGAAAATTTTCCGACTTTAGAACTTCACTTATCTCATCAACCAATTGATGCACCTGGCCTTGAATGGCAAGATCTGCCAGCAAATATTTGACATTTCCCTTTGGGATTTTATTGAGAATACTTTCTAAAGCATGTTGGTTGCGTTGCTTATTGCGTCCGACGCCGATCACAAATGCGCCGGCTTCCACAAATGCTTTAACTGTTGCCAGCCCTATCCCCGATGTCGCGCCTGTGATAACGACTGTCTTCCCTGTTAAGTCTTTTTTCATACTTTTTCCTATACCTGATTAATCGCCAATGTTTTTGCAGATATTATTTCAACGATTTGATTTCTTTTCGAAGTAAATTAACAAATCCAATTGTTAAGTATAGTATCATAACCGGTCTATTCAAAGTGCATATTGCCTTTCTTCGTTACCAAGTATGCTTCAATTTTAGTTAAGGAATTTCAAGGTAAAATTTTATATGAACAAACCATCAAGGAAAGTGAACAGATGAAACCCGAAACCTTTTCATACGTCAGACTCGTTAAAAGTGAGGACCTTAATCATCACCAAACCTTATTTGCAGGTAGATGCGCGGAATGGTTCGTTGAAGCCGGGTTCATTGCAGCAGCCAGTGTCCTTCCACCGAGCAAAATTGTTTGTCTCAAGCTGCACGGCCTTCAATTTACTCAACCTATGCATTCCGGTGATATTGCCCATTTTGAAAGTAAGATCGTATATACTGGCCGAACTTCACTCAAAGTATATGTCGCATTACGCGCTCAAAGTGCTGAAAATCCAGCAGTTTCAGGTTTCATTACATTTGTGCATGTCGATGATAATGGTGCAGCCATCCCCCATGGAATAGTATTAGAATTAAATGACCCCCACGATATTAAACTCAACCTGCAAGCAGCCAATTTGACCTAAAATATCCTTCTGTAAGATTGGAAAATCTTACTCACAAAAATGTATAATTGTTATAGTAATGTTTTTGAGTGAAAATTTTTACCCACTTCAGACAGAAAGAATTTTATAAAAGTATGAATACAAAAAATTTACGAACAACAGGAATTGCCTTTGTCATCCTCGGATGTTTACTTTTTATTTTTCTCGGTGCTGCTTCCACATGGGCGGAAATCGAAGCCAGTTTTTTCAATTCAGCTCTCCGATCTGATGAGCCATTGGATGCATTAAGTTGCCCAACGTTTATCAATCAGGATGAGGTTGGCACGGTCACTGGCCGGTTTTATAACTCAACCGAAAAGACAGCGGAGATGGATATCCGCACTTATGTTACAGCTGGCTTCGTGACCTTAATGGACGAATTTATATCAACCTTCACACTTGAGCCGGGTGATACAGAAGTGGTGGAGGTGCCTATCACCGCAGAAAACGCTGCCTATAACCGGTTGGTACTGGTGCGCATGCACCAAATGAAGCGCAATCCATTTCCATATCAAAATGCATCCTGCGGCATCGTCGTTGTCAATACATCCTTGTTGACAGGCTCACAATTCCTCACCCTGATGATTGTTTTAGCGGTTGTGTTCTCATCCGGTGGACTTTTGCTTTGGGCGCAATTTTCAAAACCAATTATTAAACACCGTCTGCTGGTCTTTTCAGCGATGATATTTTTGACGCTCGTTGCAGTTAGTGTGGCAATCGCTGGTTTGTTGAATTTGTGGCTCTTGGGCATTGGCTTACTGGTGATCTGGATATTAATGGGGACCGGGATGATCTGGCAATTCTCCATAAGAGAAGCAGGGATTGAGTCCAGTACACCGACCAACATAAAGCAGCAGAACTAATTTTTTCTGACTTATTTCAATAGTTCATTTAAAAAGTATGTCCGGAAATAACTCAATTTTGATTTGTACGAATCTTGGATTTCGACTATACTTATATCTGGATTTACCAAATTCAATCCTTATCTCTACAAGAAGGAGTAGACATGAAACGAGTATTTTATATTTTGATCGCCCTCTTCATCATCGCAAGCCTTGGTTTAACTGGCTGCAAAGGCGAAGCTGAATTGGGCACCGAGGAAAACCCGCTCATTTGGGCATTGGTTCCCTCTGGCGAGTCCGACACGGTTTTGGCTGGGTTTAGTGCCGTCACAGATATCATTTTTGAAGAAACCGGTATCGTGATTGAACCCTTTGTGGCAACCGAGTATGCAGGCGTGATCGAAGCCCTCTCGGCAGATCCACCCAAGGCTCATATTGCCTCCCTGGCAACATTTGCTTATCTGGTTGCAGCAGAACGCGGTGCAGCGGAAGCTGAATTGGTGGCAGTCCGTTACGGTAGCCCATCTTATACCGGTCAGATCTTCGTCCGTGCGGATAGCGGAATTGAGACCCTTGCCGATCTTGCTGGCAAGACCTTCTGCCGCCCTGACCCATTGAGCACCTCTGGCTGGATTATCCCCTCCATTGAGTTGCAGGCCGCTGGCGTTAACCCAGAGACCGATCTGGCAGAAGTTGTAGATGCTGGCTCTCATGACGCTGCTGTCGCAGGCGTTTACAATGGTGATTGTGACGCAGGCTCGTCCTTTGTGGATGCCCGTGCCAACCTTGAAGAAACCTATGCTGACATCATGGATGTGCTGAAGGTCATTAATATCTCCGTAGAAATCCCCAACGACGGCGTTCAATACCATCCATCAGTTCCCCAGGAACTGCGCGATCAGATTAACGCAGCATTGATTGCAATGCCCGAAACTGAAGCAGGCGCAGAAGCGCTCGATACAGCCTATGAATGGTCAGAACTTACCCCCAAGGGTGATGATTTCTATGATCCCTTCCGCCAGGTGCTTGATGCCGCAGGTGTTGACATTGAGCAATTCATGGGTGAGTAAACCAATCACAATCTAAGTACAATAGTGGGGGCTGGTGTTACCAGCCCCCACTCCGCATAATAAAGGGGTTTATCCCGAAATAGGAAGAGAACCTTATGCTTGAAGTCCGGAATTTGACAAAAATTTATGAAGATGGAACCTTGGCTGTCGATAACGTCTCGTTCACCGTCCCAGATGGTGAATTTTTAGTTGTTATTGGGCTTTCAGGTTCTGGCAAGTCCACACTATTGCGATGCATCAATCGGCTGATTGATCCCACAGAAGGTGAGATTATCTGGAATGGTGTGGATCTGGCAAAACTTGAAGGTGATGAACTGCGTATGGCCAGAAGAAAGATCGGCATGGTCTTTCAACATTTCAATTTGGTGGATCGCTCAACTGTGCTTGTGAATATATTAACTGGTCGTCTCGGTTATGCTAAAACCTGGCCTTCTCTGTTGCACCGTTTTCCAAAATCTGACCGGGACAAAGCCTGGGCAACCCTAAAACGGCTGGGCATCGAAGACCAGGCGCATAAACTTGCCAGAGAACTTTCTGGCGGGCAGCAGCAGCGCGTGG
>NPIE01005533.1_pt2 | contig 25348 bp, 26 predicted proteins | sample 8637661 | NCBI WGS metagenome assembly NPIE01 (sample SAMN07420842, study PRJNA396082) | bioreactor metagenome | isolation source: sample BA12 brine-fed electro-methanogenic bioreactor BA | place: Japan: Kochi | collected 2016-12-09 | reverse complement strand
TGCGCCTCTTCGATAAAGCGTCTGAGAACCTTCAGATGGGCGCTCCGCTCTCCCGGATAACCGAGGAGGAAGGTTGAACGTATGGAAGCCCCAGGAAGGGCTTCACGGATATCGGAGATAAGCTTCAGGTAGCTTTCGGCGCTTCCGGTTCTGCCCATACTGCGGAGAATAGCCGGATGGGCGTGCTGGAAGGGAATATCAAAATAGGGAAGAAGACGAGGATCCTTCTTCAGGAGAGGAATTATTTCAAGGGGAAAGTTGTCGGGGTGGATGTAGAGCATCCTTACCCAGAAGGTGCCTTCCAGGGCGGACAGAGCGGCAAGCAGTTCCGGGAAACGGGATTTTTTTCCGGTATCGAGACCGTATGCGGCAAGATCCTGGGCGACCAGATTCAGCTCCACTACCCCGTTCGCAATAAGCCGTTTTGCTTCCTCCACTATTTCTTCAAGCGGACGGCTTCGCAGGGGGCCGCGGATAATGGGAATGGCGCAGTAGGAGCAGTTGTGGTTGCAGCCTTCGGAGATCCTCAGAAAAGCGCTGCCCTTGAATGAGAAGAGCCGCTTTCTTTCGGGCATGGTACCGCCTTCCTGAGGCAGGAAGACCGGATGATCTTCCTCAAACATGCTTTCGGCGGCTTCATCCACCCGCTCGGGGGCGCTGTTGCCGAAGATGCCGTCTATTTCAGGCAGATCTTCGAGCAGGGAGGCGCCGTAACGCTGAGCCATGCAGCCGGCGAAGAGTATTTTGGCTCCGGGATAATTGCTGCGGGCCGAAAGGGTTACATTGACCGCTTCCTCTCTGGCCGATTCTATGAATCCGCAGCTGTTGATTATGATAAGATCGGCCTTTTCGGCATCTTCCACGTAGTCCCAGCCCTTCTCATCGAGACGGGCGGCTATTATTTCGGCGTCCACCTGGTTTTTGGCGCAGCCGAGTTTTTCTATATAGTAGCGTTTATGTGACATGCAGAATCAGTAAACGGGTACCAGCTTCAGCTCGTACTCTCCGGAAGGAGTCCGCTCCCAGCGGATCAGCTTTGTGGAGACCTCACCGGCACCGCCGAGAGATACCTCTTTGCCGTTTATCCGCGCCGTAAGGGCGCCCGCGTTGGATACCCAGAGCCGTATTTCCCGGTTTACATCCATCCGGAAAAGCTCATCCCGGTGAAAATAGCGCTCTTCGCGGCGCGAACCGTCGGCGAGGTAGCGGAAGAGGGAATAGCCCCGGAAGCGCACCTCGACCTGAAAGGGCTCGGGAAGCGCGGCGGAGCTTATGATAATCGGGTCGGACCTGCGGCTTGCAACGCTGCTCAGACCGACGGCCGGGGTGGAATCGGTTGCCACCAGCCCGTCTCCCTCTCCCGATGCGGGACGTTTCAGAAAGCGGTCAAAACGGATTACCGCGCTTTCATCGGACAGGAGGATGTCATAGACGGAAATCCTTATATCGGGTTCCCCGTCATTATTTATATCCACCTGACGCTCTTCCTCCATGGAAAGATCGACCTCTCCGGAGGGCATAAGAAGCTTTACCGACTCACCGAGTGCGCCCAGCTCGAGGGGTACCTTCATGCCGTCAATGGCAACGGATATTACATCACCCAGCGCGAAACGCTTCTCGAGAATTTCATCTTCCAGAGGAAATTCGTATTCCGAAACAGGAGCAGCAGCCTCCACAGCGGTTTCAGCAGCGCTTTCCGCCGCCGCTTCCGCCGGAGCCGGGGAGCGGAAAAAATCGGTAAAACCGATAACATAGACAAGCACGCCCACTACAGCTGCGGCAAGGATAATTCCAAAGAGAGGAACAAGAGGGACCCGGGTTCTCCGGTCCAGAAGCTGTTCCATCGGAACCGGCTGCTCCTGCAGCTTCAGATTCCGGTAGAGGCTGACAAGTTCCTGGCTGTCCATTCCAAGGTAATCGGCGTAATTGCGCAGAAAGCCTATGAGGTAGGGATCCCCGGGGAAAACGGAAAAATCCTCGTTCTCAAGGGCATCAATATAGCGTCTGGCTATATTGGTATCGCGGGCCACCTGTTCAAGCGAATAGCCCCGCTCTTCGCGGGTCTGTTTTAACTTTATGCCAATTGATTCCATATGCTACTCTTCCGGTTCGAACAGAAAATTATCAATTTCATATGCCGAAGGCGGTTTGTCATACACGAACCGTGCCTCGGGAATACCCTGGTTTAGCTGGATTGCGTTAAAATCAAACTGGAAGGAGGCATAATCGGAGGTGATTCCCTTCATTCTCCGGATAAGAAGGTTTTCATCCACCGAAACGATAATCTGTCTGAACCCCTCGTCGGTGGTTCTCCAGTTTAGATTGAGCTTCCTCACCATTGTATCGGAACCCTCGTCCAGGGGGATCAGCCCGGGTCCGTCGAGAAAGGCTATGCTGTACCCTTTTTTCAGAAGCTGCAGTCCCTGGCTGCTTGCCATGGTCGCAAGTGCCGCCTGGTTGTGTTTCTTCAGCTTCTGGGTAAGAACAACATTCTGGGTCGGGAGGTAGAGGCTCATCGTTTCACCATCTACAACAATTCTCTGATCCTTCGGTTCGACAAAATTGATGCGGAGAAGGTTCGGAGTCTTGTAGTAGCAGACGCCTTCCATAACGGTATCGGCGCTGTTTATGGTGATAATTGCCTCGTAGTCCTCTATGGTCCCGTAATTATCGGAAACGGTATTGAAAAACCGTTCCGCCGTAAGAATATCCTGCCCCGAAAGGGAGACTGAAATCTGCAGCAGAATTATAAAAAGTAAAGCCCGGGAGAGGGGTATATTCAATTTCTTCATAACTCTCACATCATACAGAATAGGGGGTGTTTGTCAAGGTTGGGTTTCAGGTGGAGTCCCGCTGTCAACAAGCTTCATCATGAGATAGCGGAGACCGGAGTCGTTCAGTTTGAGAGGAACTTCACAGGCGGGACAGTGAAAACGACCCTCCGAAAGGTGCTCCATTCCGCAGGCGACACAATAGACCGCACCGCATGAGGGACACTGCCCCGCCGGAGCTTCGGCCGGCGGCTCACCCCTGAGCCGGAGCTGCTCCGGGGCGGCGGCATCCTTCGGTACCCACCAGATGCGTGAACAGCCTGCACAGCCGTATTCGGTCCCGCCTGTGGTCCGCAGCCGCCTCCGCAGGAACTCCATTCGTCTTGTAAGGGCCTCAAAAGCCTGCGGTTCCGCCTCCAGGGATTCGAGAGTCTTGTCCGCTTCGGAGAATCGCTCCCGCAGAAGATGCATCTCCACAAGATCGAGACGGCACATGGGATCTTCCGGATCCGCCTGGAGGGCTGCCTTGAAAGCGGCCTCGGCCCGGGAGTATTCGCCGGTCCTGAGAGCGGACTGACCGGTAAGACGGTATCGGGAAGCGGTGGCTTCTTCTTCCAGAAGACGCGCAAGCAGACGGTCGGCTTCGGGGACCCGGTCCGCCGCAAGGAGGGCAGCCGCCGCATTCTCCCTCCAGAGCGGCTCGCCCGGTTCCAGCGCCGCGGCGGCAAGATAGGCCTGCGAAGCCTCTTCGTACCTGCCGGCTTCCGAAAGAATATTGCCCTTTCGGTTCAGTATGGCTGCCGAAGTGCACGCTCCGCTGCGGTCGGTAAACTCCGGCGCATCGAGGGATGCCAGGGCCGCATCCGCCCCTTCCGTACGCATAAGAGCCGCGGAGCGGTTGATAAGCGGTTCGGGTTCCTCCGGAAGAAGGTCCGCCGCCTTCCCGAGGGCATCGAGAGCTTCCACGACGTCGCCGGAACCATCCCCCTCAAGAAGGATCAGCCCGAGAAGATTCCAGGCCCATCCGTTCTCCTCATCGAGCCGAACCGCTTCCCGCGCCTCTTCCGGATCGGCCCGGCCGAGGAGATAGGCTATTTCCGCCCTCTTGAAACGGTAGAGAGGATAGTCCGGTTCCAGCCGGCACGCTTCTCCGGCCTCGCGAAAAGCTGATTCCTGATCACCGGCCTGAAGATCTATGAGGGCGCAGAGGTAGTGGACCGTGCTGTCATCGTATCCTGCATCGGCCAGGGGGCGAAGATATGTTGCCGCAAGTTCATAATCACCATCCTGAAAGGCGATTTTTCCCTCAATGGACTCCGCTACCGGATCCGACGGATCCCGGCGTCTCAGGGCGGTAAGGGCGCGGTCGAGATCTTCCCACGCTTCCTGTCTGAAAAGGATCCTTGAACATTCGCGGTAGAGCTCTATTACCCCTGCCCCACCGGCCTCCGAAGCCTCCGGCGCACCGGCGTTTTCCAGAGCCGCAGCGGCGTTCAGCCCGAAGATGGCCATCTCCGGCGCTTTAGCAAAGGCTTCGCGGTAGCATGCGGCGGCCCCCGAAAAATTCCCCAGGGCCGAAAGGGTGTTTCCCCTGAGGTTCAGAAGGGAGGGACGGCCCGCTGCCGGCTCATCAAGCCCGTCAAGGTAGTCCATAAGATCGGAAAATCGGTTCTGAAGGTAGAGAACATTGGCCTTTCCGAGACAAGCCTCCTCAAGGCCCGGATCCTTTTTCTCAAGCTCCTCAAAATGGTGCAGGGCCGATTCGTAAAAGCCGAGACGGAGGCAGCATTCGGCAATAAGCAGTTCTTCCTCCGGAAAGGGCTGCCGGACCGTAAAGGCGCGCTTAAGCTGAACAAGCGCAGGACCGTAATTCCCGAAATCGAAAAGACGGCGGGCCAGCACCACCCGCTGCTCCGGGGCCGCTTTAATCGCCTTTGTCCAGCGGAGATACTCTATCTCCACCTCCATGGGCCTGGATTCAAGAAGAAGAGAATGGAAGCGGACAGGAACGCTTTTTTCGGGAAAGCTGTCATGGTATCTCTGGGCGGCGAGGGAAACGGTACCGCTGCGGGCACCATCATCCTCCACCTCGGCAACCCAGGCATCGTTTATAAAGAAGGTAAAATCGGTACCGCGGGCTATCAGCTTGAGTTTCCAGCCGACGGTATCGACATCGCCGGCGGTATCGGTATCCAGGTCGGAGCGGTCGGAAGCGGAAACCGCCGAAGTCCAGGGAATAAGGGTTCTCGGATGGCCGTTAAAGACAAAGTCGAAACGGAACATCCCCGTATCGCTTATAAGGAAATAGTAAAAGGTATCTTCGTCGGCCTTGCGCACAATAAGTCCGCCGGCACTGCTCATGCTTTCCGCCCGGGGAAGGCTGACTGAAAGCTCCAGGGTGAAATCGTCGAAGCGGTAGAGCCGGTCATCGGCCCAGGCAAAAATATCAGGCTTCTTCAGCTCTATTGCAAAGCTGTCATCCTCATAAGCGGCCCGGTACCCCGCATCTCCGCCTTCCTCGAAACGGCGCTGTCTCTCCTTTTCGGTAAAAGAGCTCTCCCAGCGCTGGCGGACCAGCGACCCGGGTTCCGGTTTTCGGGAAAAATGATCGAGAAGGAGTCTGTTCACCCTGCGTCTTAGCTGCTGGAACATGTTAGGTGCCATGGCGGCCTCAGTATACGAATAGAAGGCGTTTCCGTCCAGCTCACTGATGTGATTACAGCAATTCCAGGTGCGGGCCGAAGAGCAGCTGATTTCCCATGGCAGAAAAAATAATACCTCTCTCAGGCGCTCCGCGATGACGTTCGGTATCATTTTTTCTGCCTGACAGCATATTTTATTCCCTCCGCACCTGGAATTGCCTCCTTATGCGCCTTTTTGCTGACAAGCCGAAGATTCGGCTTGTCTATATTTTGAGGTACTGATGTGATAAGATATGCGCACAGATATAATGATGGAGGAGACAATATGGCAGATGTTAAAGTGCTCTCGGTCGGGGGTTCCATCCTGGCGCCATCCGATCCGGACGTGCAGTTTATCCGCAATTTTGTGGCTGCGATCCGCGAATACCTTGATAAAGATACCGACCGCACATTGATTATGGTAAGCGGCGGAGGAGCACCGGCACGCATCTATCAGCAGGCCTACCGTGAAATAATGGCACCGGAAAGCGGAAGCGAGGAAGAGCAGGACTGGATTGGTATTGCCGCCACCCGTCTGAATGCGCATCTTCTGAAGGGTGCTCTGGGCGATCTGTGCATAGACGAGGTCGTAACCGATCCGACCGCCCCGTTCTCCTTCACCGGCAGAGTTCTGGTAGCCGCGGGATGGAAACCAGGCTTTTCAACCGACAACGATGCTGTCGTTCTCGCTGAACGATTCGGAGCCGATACGGTGGTCAATCTTTCCAACATAGCTAAAATCTATTCCGCGGATCCGAAACTGGACCCCTCCGCGGTACCCCTGGACACGATAAGCTGGAGCGATTTCCGGAAGATGGTCGGAGACACCTGGACCCCCGGTAAAAACCTTCCCTTCGATCCGGTTGCCGCCAGACGGGGAGAAAAACTGGGCCTGCGGGTCATTACCGCTGAAGGCCGCAACATCGAAAACATGAGCAGGATTCTTGCGGGAGAAAATTTCGAAGGAAGTCTTATAGGACCTTAGGCCCCGCAGTGCCAGATGGGGACGGAATATTCCTCGGGAAAGGGGTTCTTTCGGGTAAAATCGGGAATCCAGGGAATTTCGTCTCCCGTTTCCTGGATAAAACCCTCTTCTATCCCCAGCTCATCCAGAAGGTCGAGAAGACTCTCGTACTCCGCCTCGGAAAGGGAAGTACCCCTGTCGGGCTGCCGCGTATCGACAAACTGCACCATAAGCGAAAGCAAAGCCCGATCCGCAAGATGTTCCGCAAACCAGCGCAGTACATCCGCGCTTTCGGCAAGGGCTCCGGGCATAACCAGGTGCCTCATTATCACCCCCCTGACCAGGCGATCGCCCTCGAACAGGAGGGGATGGGTCGAGACCATCTCTTTTATAGCAGCCGCAGCCGTCTCGGGATAATCGGCGGCACGGAAAAGCCGTCCGGCACTCTGCGGCGAAAGGGTCTTCAGGTCCGGAAGATGTATATCCACCGCCGGAGCAATCAGCTCCAGGGTTTCCGGGCTTTCATAGCCCGAACCGTTCCAGACCACCGGCATAGCGAGTTTTCCGGAAAGCTCCAGAGCACGTACAATGGAGGGGGCAAAATGGGTTCCTGTTACCAGATTCAGCGTTTCAGCCTTTTCCTGCAGCTGCAGGAAAATTCTTGAAAGCCCTTCGACGGAAAGTTCCGCCCCGTAGCCCCCTCTGCTGATCTGTTCATTCTGACAGAAGGAACAGCCGAGGGTACATCCGGTAAAAAAGATTGCCCCGCTTCCTGAATCTCCGGAAATCGGCGGTTCTTCCCCGCGATGAAGGACAGCACAGGCCGCCCGGACGGTTGAAAGCTCACCGCACACTCCCCGCTTCCCTGCCGTACGGTCGGCACCGCATTTCCGGGGACAGAGCATGCAGTTCTTATATAATGTTTCAGGTACCGCTACCATGATGGAACATCCTCCAGTACAATCCGGACCTCGGTTCCTCCGGAAGAAACAATTGATACCCCGGCCCGGGCCTGAGATGCAAGTACCTGAATAAGACGCAGTCCCAGAGTCCCCGGATCGTCGGGATTCCTTTCCGGGGGGATCCCTTTTCCCCTGTCCCGGATAAGCAGTTCGAAGAGCACCGAGAGACTTATGAGAAGAGCAATATTTCTGATCAGATCCAAAGCTATCATCTATCGCCTGCCCGCTCTAAGCTTAATAAAAAGGCTTCTGCAAATAAAGAGCAAAAAGATGATCCTTGACCACAGAAGGAAGGAAGCCTACACTTGTTCCCATACCCGCATACCCGGAACGGAGGAGATTAACGTTGAAGCTGCTGGTGGTGGTCCTGAACAAGGAAGAACTTCTCGATGAGGTACTCTCTGCTTATGTCGAAGCCGGCATAGACGGTGCCACAATTCTCGACTCCGAGGGCATGGGGCGTTTTCTGACCTACGAGGTGCCCCTTTTCTCCGATTTCAAGAGTTTCATGAAGGGGAACAAACCATATAACAAAACCATTTTCTCGGTTGTCCGGGAAGAAGCGGCAATCGAGCGGCTGCGCAAACTTCTCGATTCGGTGGTCGGAGGACTCGCCGAACCTGGAACAGGAATAATGTTTACCCTGCCGGTCGATTTTGCGGCGGGTCTTATGGGTATGGAGGATGAGGATGAAGACCATCGCAACGATGCTTGAGGAAGGCAAAATCGATCTTGATCTGAAAGCAGGCAAAAAAAAGCAGGTAATAAAGGAACTTACCTCCCTGATGGACAAAACAGGCAGGATTCCCGACTGTGCCGGAATTGCGAAAGAGATACTGGCCCGGGAAAAAAGCTCTTCGACGGGAATAGGACACGGTATAGCCATTCCCCACAAGCTTACCCCTCTTGCCCGGGAGACGGTAATGGTCTTCGGAAGAAGCAGCGCAGGGGTAGCTTTTGATTCAATCGACCGCAAACCGGTGCACCTTCTGTTTTTTATCCTGGGACCGGAAAATGCCACGGCGGACCATCTTAAACTGCTCAGCCGGCTGAGCCGGCTGCTTACGCAGGAAGCCTTCCGCAACGAACTTATGGCAGCTAAAAGCGAAGAAGAGGTTATCGAACTGTTCCGGAGGAACGAAGAGTCATGACCCCATGGCGGAAATGGGCGGTCGTAAGAATTATCCTGACCAGTCTCTATCTTTTTCCGGGATGGATACTTTTTACGGGCTCCCTGGAACCCGCATCCCTGGCTGCCGGCGCCACCTTCTCCTTTTTAATAGCACTTGGCACATATCAGCTCTTTATCGATCAGAATGAAGCCGGGAAACGGTCGCTTATTCCCAGACTCCCGCTCTTTATCGTTTACCTTCTTATGGTAATCGGGAAAATGTACATTTCCAGCTTTCAGGTGGTCTGGAAGATCATCCGCGGCCGCTACAATCCAAGGATTGTCCATTTCCGCACCAGGCTCTCTTCCGATCTGGCAAGAACCATCCTTGCAAACTCCATCACCATGACCCCGGGAACCATAACGGTAGACATGAACGATGACCACCTTATCGTTCACTGGCTCGACGCACCGACAACCCACTCACGCTACGCGGGCGAGCTAATAAAAAAGAGCATGGAGCAGATGCTCGCCCGCATCTGGATATAGGGAGGTGATGCCATGAACCCGCTTCCGGTACCGCTTATGCTTGATCTTATGCTCGCCTTCCTTCTCGGCTCCAGCCTCCTCAGCCTGGTCCGGGTGGTGATAGGCCCCACCGCGGCCGACCGCATGATAGGACTGAACCTTGTCAGCGGACAGATCCTGGCCCTTCTTGTGCTTCTTGCTGTCCGGGGCGGTCACGGCATTTACCTCGATGTGGCCCTGGTCTACGATATTTTCGGTTTTGTGGGACTTCTTGCGATAACCTACTACCTGCAGCGGGGAGGGGAAGAGTGATGAGCTGGCTTACGGCCCTCTTTTTTCTTCTGGGGGCGATATTCGCACTTATGGGAAACCTCGGGGCAATTCTTTTTCCCGATGTCTACACAAGACTGCAGGCGGCATCCACCTGCAGTACCACCACCGTCTTCTCGGTTATGGTGGGCTGTCTCTTTGTTACGGGGATATCCCCCATGAGCGGAAAGATTCTGGTTATCACCCTCTTTTTTATGGTCTCCAGTCCCGTAGGAAGCCACATTATTGCACGGTACGCCTGGAAGCAGGACCAGGTACCCTGGAGGAAGCCGACATGGAAGAGATAGCCATTACCATAACCCTTGCCATGCTGGTACTCATCGCCCTTACCGCCCTGCTTTCCAGGACTCTTCTTGTCGCGGTTATTCTGATGTCGGTCTTCAGCCTTGTTTCGGCCCTGCTCTTTTATCTCTGCGATGCACCCGACGTAGCCATTACTGAAGCCGCCGTCGGCGCGGGAGTAACCACGCTTATTTATGTCTGGGCCATTCACCGGACAAAGGATAAACCATGAGAAGCGCCGCGAAAACGGATATTCTGGACACGGTCAGCCGGAAGCTCGGCCCATACGTACTCCTCTTCGGTTTTTACATGATCAGTCACGGACACATGAGTCCCGGGGGAGGCTTCCAGGGGGGCGTGGTTCTCGCATCCGGAGCCATTCTTATCCTCCTGGGCTGTCAGAGCCATCGTCTTGAAGGGCTCTTTTCCTCCGAAATCCTCTCGCTGGTCGAAACTGCCGCCTACTTCCTCTTTATTATGGTCGGCATAGCCGGGATTATTTTCGCCGGCTATTTCCTCGCCTCTCCCTTCAAGGGCTCCGTACCATGGATGATGTACACCCTGAATATGATAATCGGCATAAAGGTGGGAGCCGGAGTCGGGCTGATCTGCCTGGCAATCCTCCACCGCAGCTGAGGCATCACGGCCAATTTCAGGTTTGAATTAATGAATTACTGCTTTCTCCGGGCAGGAAAAATAATACCTCACTATAGTGCTTCGCAATGCCGTTCGGCATCATTTTTTCTGCCCGAAAAAGCCTCTTTCTACGATTTATTCTGTCAAGCCGAAGACTCGGCTTGTCCATCTCTTGAATCGCTGCCCTGCCCGGATAACTTGCATTAAACATGTCTATGGTGTAGTCTTTGCCAAGCCCGCCGGCGTGGCGAAATTGGTAGACGCAGCAGACTCAAAATCTGCCGCCTTCACGGGTGTCCCGGTTCGAGTCCGGGCGCCGGCAGCATCCTGACATATCCGCCTTACCACTATCAGCAGGTATTTAAACCAGCCACATCGGCATGATGATAAAGGAAAGCCGCCGGAGGACCTGAATTACGGTGCTGATGAAGCTGACCGACAACTGATCCTCCGGCAAAAACATCCTATCCTATAGCCTCGCTGCCGCGCTCTCCGCTGCGGATGCGGACCGTTTCCTCAATGGGAATGACAAAGATCTTTCCATCTCCGATCTCCCCGCTTTCACCATCCGCACCGCTGCGGGCTCCGCTTATTATGCCCTCGATGGTACGCTCGACAAAATCATCGTTGACTCCTATCTCGATACGTACCTTCTTGAGCAGATTAACCTCGATATCCACCCCGCGGTAGGATTCGTGAAAGCCCTTCTGCTGTCCGCAGCCGAGGGCATTGGTTACGGACAGTTTATAGATTTCCCTGCCGTACAATTCCTGTTTGACCGCGTTCAGACGGTGGGGCTGTATATATGCAATTACCAGTTTCATTTCTTACCTCCTGTGTGCATTGATTTACTGATTCGAGAAGATCTGGAAGCCGTAGTAGGACTCCACACCGTGTTCTTCAATATCGAGTCCTGCGAGTTCCGCACTTTCGCTGACCCGCAGTCCGACAATTCCTTTTATTGCAAGGAAGAGGAGCGATGCCGTGAGAGTGACCCAGACAAAAACCGCAGCAATTCCGATCAGCTGGACCCCGAGCTGGGCAAGCCCTCCACCGTAGAAGAGTCCGGTAATTCCTCCCGAGGCTCCGGTGGCAAACAGTCCCACCGCGGCAGTTCCCCAGGCGCCGCAGACACCGTGAACCGAAACAGCACCTACGGGATCGTCAATATGCAGCTTCTTATCCAGCAGTTCGACCGAGGCGACAACAAGCACACCGCTTATCAGGCCGATAATAATGGCGCCGGCGGGAGAGACGACGGCGCATCCCGCGGTTATTCCGACAAGCCCCGCAAGGGCGCCGTTCAGGGACATACTGGGATCCGGCTTTCCGAAGGCGAACCAGCTTGCTGTCATTGCGGCAATCGCACCGGCCGAGGCGGAAAGGGTGGTGGTAACCGCGATAAAAGCGATTGACGCATCGGTACCGCTCAAGGTACTTCCGGCGTTGAACCCATACCAGCCGAACCAGAGGATAAAGACACCAAGGGCCGCAAGAGGAAGGTTATGACCCGGAATGGCCTTAACCCCGATTTTGCCGTTGTTCCGCACATACTTGCCGGCTCGCGGTCCGAGTATGATGGCACCGACCAGAGCTGCCCATCCGCCGACCGAATGAACGACCGTGGATCCCGCAAAGTCGTGAAAACCCATCTCAGCCAGCCATCCGCCGTTCCAGATCCAGTGTCCGGATATGGGATAGATCAGGCCGGATATGACCACGCTGTAGATGAGGTACGATGCGAAGCGTGTCCGCTCGGCCATGGCACCGCTGACGATGGTGGCTGCGGTGGCGGCGAAGACAACCTGGAACATCCAGCCTGCGTAATCGGGGAGTTCCAGCCCCTTCAGAAAGAACTGATCGCTTCCGATTATTCCGCCGATGGAGCTGCCGTACATGAGCGCCCAGCCCACCATAAAGTAGATGATCGCTCCGGCGGCAAAATCCATCAGGTTCTTCATAAGAATGTTTCCCGCATTCTTCGCCCTGGTCATTCCGGTTTCCACCATGGCGAAACCCGCCTGCATAAAGAACACCAGACTGGCCGATAGAACCAGCCAGAGAGCATCAAGGGCCTGATAAGCCCCCGCTGCGGTCGGACCGTCCCCCTCCGCCGCAAACAGCGACGCTGCACCCGAAGCGGTCATTATTACTGCGACCAGCGCCAGGCTCCGGATCTTTTTCCATAGATGCATACTGCACTCCTTTCAAAAAATTGTATCTGCCAATAGGTTGCAGAAAGAGTGCCATCCGGTTGAGAAGTGTTTTAATTTTGAGTCTTGAAAAAATAAATTACTGCCTGTTATATAATTAAGAAGTGCAAAAAAATTCCTGCATAAACAAGCATAGATACATTTATGTAGCCTTACAATTGTTATGTTACATAAATGTATCCAGTATGCTTGTTTACTACATTTATGTAGCTATCCTTTGACCGCCCCTTCGACAATTCCTTCCAGAAAATAGCGCCGTGTTGCGAGAAAAAGTGCTATTGCAGGAACCATTATGACCACACAGGCTGCAGCCAGCAGCTCATCCTGATTCCCTTCAAGTACATGCTGAAAGTCGAAAAGACCGACCGTCGCCATCTTCATGTTTGTTCTGGTTATGAGGATGAGGGGAGTAAAGAAATTGTTCCAGCTGTAGACGAAGTTTATCAGAAGGGTAGCTACCAGTCCGGGAGCCGCGACCGGTACGACCACCCGCCAGAAGGCCTGAAAGGGGGTAGCACCATCTATACAGGCGGCCTCTTCAAGAACCTTCGGAATACTGTCGAAGAAGCCCTTCATGATAAACACCGCCAGGGGTATTCCATAGGCACCGAATACGGCAATCATCAGTCCGTAGGTGTTGAGGATCTTCAGATCGCTGGCCACCTTGTAAAGGGGTACCATATTGGTCAGCTGCGGGAGCATAAGAAGGAAGAACATGTACCCGAAGACAAGTTTCCTGCCCCGGAAGACCAGACGGCTGACCGCATAACCGGCCAGAGCCGCAAAAACCGAACTGACAATTGTGCCGCCTCCGGCATTGATGATGCTGTTGACGATGTACCGGAGAAAGTGGCCGTGATCGAAAAGGCGAACGTAATGGCCGAAATAAAACTGCTCCGGAATAATATTGAGCATACCCGTCCTGGGCGCGGAAAGAGACACCATTACCGCATAGAAAACAGGAAAGAGCACGGTAACACAGAAAAGAAGCATCAGAAGGTGCAGGAGCACTTCGGGAATAGAAATTTTCCGTTTTTTCACAATCGCCTCCTAAGACGCAAGGGCGTTTTCCCGTCTGAGAAAGCGCACATAGAATATGGCGAGAACTCCGTTAAGGCCGAGCAGAATTACCGAGATGGCAGCACCATAACCGAGATTAAAATACTGGATTGCCTCCCGATACATGTAAAGGCTCAGAACCTCGGTTGATCGCCCCGGCCCTCCTTCGGTTATGGCGAGAAAAAGCCCGATATTGTTGATTGCCTGGATCGACATAAAAACAGTCGTTACCATCAGGGTGGGAAAGACCAGAGGCCAGGTAATCTTCGAGAAGACCGCAGGCCCGTCGGCGCCGTCTATATAGGCGGCTTCGTAGACATCTTTCGGAATGGTCTGCAGCCCCGCAAGGAGAAGGAGCATTCCGAAGGAAACCGACCGCCATACCGAAGCGGCTATCACTATCCCCATGGCTCCCTTCGGATTAATGATAAGCACGGTGCCTCCGAAGAGCGGCCCCAGAAGGTTCTGCAGAAAACCGTAATCCTGGTAGAAGAACCACTTCCATACGACTCCGCCGGTTATCTCCGACAGAACCCAGGGTATGAAGATGATCGTCATGTATACGGAGGTAAATTTCATTCCCCGATTAAGGATTATGGCCACCAGCAGCGAAAGAGCCACGGTAAGCAGTACGTAGAGCAGCAGAAAAACCACCGTGGCGGAAAGGCTTTCGGCGAAGGCGCTGCTTTCCAGAAGGATCCGGTAGTTACGAAGAAAAACAAATTCCGTACTGCCGCCGCGGAAGCGGGTCATGGAGAGATAAAGACTGTAGATTGTCGGCCAGACGCTTACGGCGCTCACGAGGATAAGCGCCGGGGCGACAAGAAGGTAGGGGTAAAGGTGATTCATAAGCCCGCGCTTCGACTGTATCATAACTGCACCTCATAAATATCAGCCCGGTACGGCCCGGAGGCCGTACCGCACTGACGCAGGATATTACGGTTTACCAGTACTTTGTAATCAGCTCTTCCTGGAGTTTTTCCAGTTCGCTGCGTACATCCATGCCGGGAGTGATCATGATCTCCTGAAGCTTTGCCGCCAGGGCATCGTTGCACTCATTGTAGTAGGGACTCCGGTCCGAAGGAAGTCCGTTGGAGAAAATGTTTTCCGCCGTATCCTTGTAGAACTGATTCGCAAAAATCGGGCTCTCAAGGGCTGCCGCTATGACGGGAATTCCGTACTGCGCGTTTGCCCAGGGTGCCAGGAACTGGGGAGAGAGAAACAGGTTGATGAATTTTATGGCGTTCTCCACATTTTCCGCACCCTTGGGTACCGCAAAGGCTTCGCTGTTGATAAAGACATAGCCCTGTTCGCCGAAGGCAGGAGGAGGACCGATTTTAACCTCTCCGGCCTCATAGCGCTCCTTGAGTCCGCGCATGTAAAGGAAGGACCAGCTTCCGCCGCGGGTCGCTCCCACTTTCTTCTCCTCGAAGGGGATTTCGGCTGCCGACCAGTCGCCGGTAAATGTAGCGGGAGCTATGTGACCTTTTTCGTAGTGCTCGCGGAGCCATTCGACAACCATCACATTCTCGTCACTTACCCAGTCCGGCTTGCCCTCGGCATCGTAGAGCTGTCCGCCGGCGGATTTGAACATGGGAGCGTATCCCTGAACGATCGCAGCTCCACCGGAGCCCTTCCCCATAAAGCCGGCAAAACCGTAATCTCCCTGGGCCTTGAGCCGGGGAAACTCGGCTTCCCACTCCTCCGCTGTCTGCGGAAGCTTGCCCGAGGGGAATTTTGTCGTATCGAAATACCAGTTCCCGCCGCTTATGTAGAGCCCTACCGCGTAGCGCTGTCCGTCATGCTCGTAGAGACTCTTTTCGAAGTCGTTCAGATCTCCGTACCAGTACTGGTCCTTCACATAGGGCATAAGGTCGGTCAGGACACCCGCATTTTCCCATCCGGGAATGTTCTCGGTAGCCGACATGACAACGTCGGGCATATCTCCGCCCGAGCGGCCGAGAAGGGCCACCTTGTTGTCCATCTGGTCCCACGCAACCTGTTCATAGACAACATCCACGCCGCTGATTGCCTGAAATGAATCGATGGCCTGCTTCATCATGACCGCGCGGCTGTCCGCGGTATCGGTAAGGTCATAAAATCCCCAGAACACCAGTTCACCGGGATCAAAGCCTTCCGCCGCCGTTTCGGTCTCTTTGCCGCCTCCGCAGCCGACAAGCAGGGCTGCCGCCAGAAGGAGAACTGGAACTGTCAGTAAAACCTGTCTCTTCCTCATTCTACACACTCCTTTTCCTTGAAAAAATTGATATATGATGTATCGAGGTAATCTCCGTTGTCCCCGATCACCTTCGAATACCAGTGCGCCGAATCCTTGAGCGTCCGCCTTCCGCTTTTGTAATCGACATGGACAAGACCGAACCGGGGACGATAGCCCAGAGACCATTCGAAATTGTCCATAAGGGTCCAGGAAAAATAACCGCGCACGTCGGTACCGTCCGCAATGGCACGACGAACCTCAAGCAGATAGCGCCGCAAAAAATCCACCCGCTGCGGATCGTGAACCCGCCCGTCGGGACCGGGCCAGTCGGGATTGGCAAGCCCGTTCTCGGTAACCACCATCGGCAGACCATACCGTTCATGGAGAAAACGCAGTCCCCAGTAGATGGCTTCGGGCTTCACGGGCCATCCGAGGCCGGTAAAGTTGTTCCCGGAGCCTTTCAGCCCCTCCCCCATCCAGCGGTTAAGGGTCCCGTCCTCCTCGACGATATACTCCGGAAAGTAGAGGTTGATGCCGTAGAAATCGAGGGGCCTGCAGATCTGCTCCAGATCCGAATCGGGAAATGCAGGCATCTCATCTCCGAAGAGGCGCAGCCCGTCTTCGGGATAATGGCCCAGGAGCATCGGATCGCCGAACCAGGTATGGTTCCAGTAGTCCCGCGAGCTGACCGAAAACATGCTCTTTCGGGCAGCCTCAATAGTGGCAGGCTTATCCGAAGCAGGCATTCTGACCACTCCGACGGGAGCCACGCCTGTGGAAGGCCGGATTTTCGCCCGTGCCCGGATGGTGTCCACCGCTTTTCCGTGGGAAAGGAGCACATTATGACAGACCCGCAGGGTTTCATCGAAACCGAGCCGCAGCCCCGGCGCGTGTTCTCCCGTAAGGTGGCCTAGCCCGATAAAACACTGCGGCTCATTCAAGGTAATCCAGTTCGCCACCCGGTCCGACAGGGCGTCGGCAACCACGGCGGTGTAATCGGCAAACCAGCTGGAGCTGTCCGGATTGAGCCATCCGCCGCGCAGGTAGAGCCCGTAGGGATAATCCCAGTGAAACAGGGTTACCCAGGGTTCGATCCCCCTCTCCAGCAGGCCGTCCACCAGGCGATCGTAAAAGCCGATACCCTTCTCCGAAACAGCCCCCGTCCCCTCCGGAATTATTCTCGGCCAGGAGAGGGAAAAGCGGTATGCCTTCAGTCCGATACTTTTCATGATATCAAGATCCGTTTCCCAGAGCCGGTAATGGTCGCAGGAGATATCACCCGTGTCGCCATGCTCAATCGAGCCCTTCCGGCGGGAAAAAACATCCCATACCGAAGGCCCTTTGCCGTCGGCATTCCATCCGCCCTCTATCTGGTAGCTTGCGGTGGCCGCGCCCCAGGCAAAGCCTTCGGGGAAACCGGGACTTTTCCCATCAGCCATGGTAGTGCCCCCCTTGCGTCAGCAGCTCCAGACACTGCTCCCCTTCACGGACAGAGGGAAGCATTGCCTTCTCTCCGCCGATGCAGAAGATAAAGCCCTCGCCGCCCAGTTCATCGCAGATTTTCCGAGCCCCTTTTACATCCACATATACCTGGCAGAGCTTGCCGCCTTCCCGGATCCGACGCAGCAGACCGATCCACTCCTCAGCCGGAGGTGCTCCCGCACCGGGAATCCACTGGATACCCTTCAACTTCTCAATTGAGAGCAGCGAGTCCAGATGCCGCTCGGCTCCCGGGCCATCGAGGTGGTAGAAGGGGTAATCTACCTCGCCGCAGCAGCGCAGCAGGTCGGGAAGCGCGAAGCGCTCGAACATCGCTTCGCTTATCATGATGGAGAAATCACACTGCAGAGGATAGGTGGAAGAGGGTGCCATGGCCGGTATCCAGCTGGCCCGCCAGGGCCGTGCCCCCTGTTCCCGAAGCAGCGTTTCAAAACGGCTGAAGAAAGCTATCCACTGATCCGTAACCTGTCCGACCAGACGATCGACATTCTCCTCCTGATCCATGGTTGCCATAAGCAGCTCAGACGAACCGAAGAGACTGGCCAGAACATCCAGATTCCCTCCGATGTCCGGATAGCCGAAAACAACATTGTCGCCCCAGCGGTCCAGAGCAGCAGCGGTAATGGAAAAAAGCCTCTCCTCCCAGAGGGGTTTCGCAGGTGCGGAAAGATCCGCATCAAAGCCTGCGTCGAGGTTCGCGGGATGAAACCAGGTATTATCCTCAACAAATGCCACCCTGCTCCCGAGAAGCGCAGCCAGCATACCCGCACCGAAGTTGGGCCACCAGCGCGGAAAACCATCTCCCAGAAATTCAATACCCGAAAGGGCTTCATCCACCCCGTCGATTATCTTTTCCGCCGGAAAATCCCGATCAAAACGGGTCAGATGTCCGTAGATGGAGAAAAAGTCGACCTTTGAACCCTCGGGAACACATTCAAGCACCACCATCGGATCGGGGTGCTCTCCCTTCCACCAGCTGATCCACTTTTTTTCCAGAGACCTCCAGCGGTCCGTACTGAAATCATTCATCATCGCCATGCAAAACCTCTTCCTTTCTACTAAAACGTTTTCGCAAAGTTCACAAAAAAAATCTCTCCCCGATATCAGGAGGAACCGCGCACTATCAGACCTACACCGCAGGTTTCCGCAATCACCTCCGACTCATGCTTCTCCACCCTGGATACAAGCAGATCAATTGCCCGTTCTCCAATCTCTTCAAGCGGAACGTTGACGGTTGTCAGCCCCGGGGAAACAAGCTTTCCCTGCATGGTATTCTCGAAACCGACCGCCGCCAGATCTTCCGGAACCCGTATCCCGCGCTCCGAAAGGAGCGGGAGGGCCTCAAAAAAAACACCATCGGAAAAAAAGAAAACTGCCGAAAAGGGGACGGAACGGGAAAGCAGGGTATCCATGGCCCTTCGGCCGCCCCCGGGAGCAAAAGGAGCCGAAACCTTCAGCCGGGGATCGAACTCCAGTCCATGATCGGCCATGGCTGCACATAGCCCCGCAAAGCGGTCCCCGCTGCTCTCCCGGTCTTCATCCTGCCCGATATAGGCTATCTCCGTGTGTCCCTTTTCTATCAAATGAGAGCCGGCGAGATAACCGCCCCTGAAGTTATCGGGCTGCAGCCACGACACCCCCGGAAGATCGCTCTTGCGGCCCAGAAGAATCCAGGGCATCGAAACACCCATCAGAATGCGAAGCTGACTCTCTATTCCGCCGCCTCCGATAACCAGAAGCCCGTCCACCTCTTTCTGTCTGCTTATGCGGAGAATGGCCTCCGGATCATCCACCCAGTGGGCCGTGTAGAGCATGAGATTCTGCCCCTTCTCTTCCGCCTTTGTGGTGATTCCCGTAAGGAGGCGCATAAAGTAGTCCGCGGTCATGCTGGTTATCCAGTGTGAACTCTGCTGTGTCAGATAGATAAGCCCGATGCGGTCGGTACCTTTCCTGCGGAGACTTCTCGCCGAAGAAGTGGGCTGATATCCGCGAAGGCGTGCCTCTTCCATAACCCGTTTCCGCGTAGCTTCGGAGACATCCGGATAGTTGTTGAGCGCCTTTGATACGGTTGATATGGAAATTCCCAGCTCCCTGGAAAAATCGACAATATTCACCACAGCCTTCCTGAAGAATGTTTTTGGAAACGTTATCGAAAACGTTTTCGGCTATACTGTAGCATTACTTTCGGCGCCGGTCAACTTTTTTCCGGATTATTGTCTATTCCAACAGGGCCCGGCGAAAGGCCTCCAGATTTTCCCAGGGAACCTCCGGCTCCACCACATGAGTGGGGGCAGGCACGATGCCGCCCTTCTCTCCGCAGATGGCGACGAGTTCACGCACCCGAGCATCCACCTCTTCCGGCCTTCCGAAGGGCAGGGTCGTCTGGGTGCCTATGCCGCCCCAGAAGGACAAGCGTCTGCCCCACTCGGCATGTACGGAGGCAAAATCCATGCATTCGGGCTGAACGGGATTGAGAATATCCACCCCGACTTCGACAAGATCCCCGATAAGGGGCGTAATATAGCCGCAGGAGTGATAAAAGATCAAAGCTTCGGGATTGATGCTCCGGATGGTTTCAATGACCTTTGCGAGCCTTGGCTTCAGCCAGGCGCGCCACAGCTCCGGACTCATCATAAGACTGCTCTGCATGCCGATATCGTCTCCCAGGGCGATGATATCGCTTCCCGCCCGGGCAAGCATGGTCGCGGTGGCGCAGGAATGATCGGTTATGCGGTCCAGAAGGAGCGATGCACGATCATCTTCAGCCATCATCTCCATCATAAGCTCGTTCATACCCCGGATAAGCCACGCCCGTTCCCAGATGGTCTGCTCCATCCAGCCCATGGCGGCATACCCGGCTCCGTGAAGAGCCGAAATTTCACGCTGCAGATCCTCCTCCCGGGTTTCGGAGAAGCGGGGAAGAGGATAGGACTCTATCCGCTCCAGGCTTGTATCCTCCCCCGCCAGAGGGCTGTGAAAATGTACCATGTGATATGCCTCATCGGATCCCCGGGATGCACCTACACCGAAAGCGTCCACCTCGAAGCGGTCGGGAAGCGGCTCTCCCCCGAAGAGAAATCTGCCGTCGCCCTCGTATGAGGGTAGATAAGCGGGAAACACCGCGCGATGAGAGAGGCCGAAATACTCTTCGACCGTTTTTCCGCCGGATATCTCCTCGAATTCCGCCATTTTCGGGGGTGTAAGAACAATATCCCCGTGGATCTTCTCAAAACCTTCCCTTCGCAGGGTTTTCAGCAGCATTTCCCGCTCTTCCATCTTCTCCTCCAGTGTTCCGTATATGCATGATGGTAAAAGAGGACATTATACGGTAACATGATCCTGGTGAGCACATAGATGGATAATCTGATTAATGAAGTGACCTGCATCTCCGGTCTGCGCATCGATTCCGCCGGTCTCAGAACGACTGCGGACCATAACCGGCTGAAAAGAAGCCGGACCCTCCGGGATTTCGCCCTTGTATACCTGATCGAGGGCGAAGGATCGCTGCGTTCCGGTTCCCGGCCGCCGGTGCGGGTACCGGAACGCTCATGCTTCTTCCTCTTTCCGGGAGTTCAGCACCTCTACGGTCCCGACAGAGGGCAGCGCTGGAAAGAGATCTGGGTACTTTTTGGCGGAGATGTGCCGGAAAACCTGATGAAGAAAGGCTTTTTCGGTCCCGGAAAGGCGGTACACCACCCTCCGGATTACCGCCGGACGGAAATGGAACAGGAACTCCGCCGCCTTGCCGACCTTGCGGCTCTGCATCCGCCCGAATACCAGCTGGAAAGTGTTCCCATACTGATGCATCTGCTTCTTTTGTTGCTTGTGCCGCCCACCGCCCTCCGTGAGCACGGTGAAAAGGCAAGAGCCATGAAGATACGGGAAATTCTCTCGAAGCATATTTCATCCCGGGAGAAGATAAGCAGTTTCTTTCATACCGAATCGATGAGCTACAACACGCTCCGCATGGAATGCAGACGGCTGCTCGGCCGCTCCCCGGGAGAACTGCTTCTGAGCATAAAGATGGAAAAGGCGAAGGAGCTGCTTATATGGACGGACCTTCCGGTCAAGCTCATTGCGGAGCAGACGGGATTCGATGATCCCTATCACTTTTCCAGGGTATTCCGTTCGGCTGCGGGGCTCTCTCCGCGGAATTTCCGGAAGGAGTTCCTCTCCCGAAGCGAAGGCCGGCAGGAATTTGCGGTTTCACCCCTTTCCGTCTATGCTGGGGAGTAAGGGAGAATGACTATGGAACCGTCAAAACGAACCTTGCGGGCTTTTCTGCTCTCCTGCTATACACTTATAGCGGCAGGACCTGCACTTTTCAGTTATCTCAGCGGAATAAATCTTGTCGACGGCGGCTGGGTCTATGAGGCCGGGCAGCTGCTTTCGCTGCTGGCCTTCCCTGTTTTTGCACTCCAGCCCGTACTTGCATCACGCCTGAGGCTTGCGGACCGCACCTTCGGTCTGGACCGGGTCATGCGCTTTCACCGTACCATGGCCATTGCAGCCGGAGTGATGATTCTGCTGCACCCCGTTCTTCTGGCCGCCGGGCTCTCCTGGTGGGCACTGATCTTCGGCTTCGACCTGCCCTGGTACATCCTCCTGGGAAAGGCAGCGCTTCTGCTGGTAATAATGATTGCCGCCTCGTCCCTCCTTATAGGGAGTCTGAAGGTATCCTATGAAAAATGGCGCGGCGGGCACAACATTCTTGCGCTTCTTATTGTAGCCGGGGGGTTTGTGCACAGCCTTATCGCCGGAAGCGAGCTTTCCGCCCTTCCCATGCAGATTATCTGGGCGGCCCTGCTGCTTGCGGGAGCAGGCGCGCAGTTCCATTCAAAAGCCCTGCGTCCGCACATTATGAAAAAGCATCCCTTCCGCGTCAGCTCCGTCCGGATGGAGAATGATTCGGTCTGCACCCTCACCTTCAGCCCGGTCAATCCGGAAGATGCCATAAGCTTTGATCCGGGACAATTTCAGTTCATCAGCCTCTCCACGGAAGGAACAGAGCACCGGGAGGAGCACCCCTTCACCATCTCCAGCGCCGCAGCGGGAGACGGAACGGAACACACCTCCACCATCAAGGCCCTGGGCGACTTTACCGCCCGCATCCCCTTCACCCCCGTGGGAACCGAAGTGCTTATCCAGGCGCCCTTCGGACTGTTCAGCTACCGAAACTATCCGCAGGAAGAGAGCCTCTGTTTTATAGCCGGAGGAGTAGGCATTACCCCGCTGATGAGCATGCTGCGGACCCTCCACGCCGAAAAGAGCGGACGCGAGGTTCTGCTGCTTTACGGAAACAGAACCGAAGCGGATATGGTTTTCGCAGAAGAGCTGGAGAAGATTGCTGCCTCCGGTTTTCCCCGCCTTCGGACCATACATGTAATCCAGTCGCCCGGGGAGACTTGGAAGGGCCGGCGGGGCTTTATTGATGCCGGAACCATAAGGGAGCAGACCGGGAACGATCCCGCCAGGTACCGCTGCTTCGTCTGCGGTCCCCCGCTCATGATGAAGAGCGTAATAAGCGCCCTCCGGGGCCTGGGCGTACCCCGCCGCCGGATACACTCCGAACGCTTTGCCCTCTGAGAACCTATTTACTTGAGCAACAAAAAAGGCTGCCCGGACAAGGCAGCCTTTTCTTATTCCCCCCGAAGGGCTTTTAGAAGATAATTTTCAGACCCATAACAACCTTGAGGTCGTTGAGGGGGAAGTCGTCGGTTGTATAGTTATAGCCACCTTCATCATTGTCAACTTCAACATTGCCGGTCGGGTGGTGGTACTGCACCTTTGCAAAACCGCCCAGGCCGCCAAGGTTGACGCCAAGACCGAAACCGGCAAACCAGTACTCGGTGCCTAAAAAGGGAAAGGGCTCTTCCAGTTCTTCCATCCCTGAACCATCATCATAGGCAGTCACACTCCGGGTTATCTGGCCGAAGCCCGCTTCCACGAAGGGGTCCAGGAAGGCGGTGGCGCCGAAGAAGTGGTAGCTCAGGGAGAGGTTGATGTCCGTGTCCATCATCTCGTAGCCGTCGCCCCAGAAAGGATCGTACCACTCGTAGAAGCTGAAGTAGGTGTAGAGGCCGAGTCCCACATTGTCGAAGAGCAGTTCGGCATTTACGCCGTAGTAGACATTTTCGCCCTTTTCGAACTGGGCCCAGATGTCATGGCGGTCGGAGTCGTCGAACTCTTCGCTGCTCATGTAGAGGGCCCCGGAGGCGCCGAGGCTGAAATCGACCGCAAAGGCTCCGGTCGCGGCAAAGGTAAGCAGAAGCAGTAAAATAATTATTTTCTTCATTATTATCTCCTTAATGGATAGTTGATACGCCTTTATAATAGCCCGGAAGGTACGGAACATCCAGCAAATCTCCCATTTTTCCTGCAAAATAACCATTTTCTAATACGCCCCGGATGCGGAGGGGCGGCGAAGCCGCGTCCGGCGCCGCAGGTGCCGGACCGGAGCGCGGCGGCCCCGCATTGCCCCGCCGCGTCCGCGGGGCGGGGCACCAGGGGCCGTTTACCGCGCGCAGTCCGGAGCAGGCCGGAAAGGCGCCCGGAAACTACCAGGAAGAAGAGCCCTCCGGAGGATCTGCGGAGGCGTCGCTTGCCCGGAGGAGGCTGCCTATGTCGACCCCGAAGTCGGTTACGATGGGCAGAAAAATGGGGGAAAGGGGGTTGTCGCGGAGAAGAGCGGGCTGCTGGCGGCCGCCGCTCAATTCGACGACGCGGCGGGTGACGGCGCCGGTCAGTTCACGGCGGTCGATGTAATTGTTCCGGTTACGGTCGGAGCGTTTGTCCACCAGGACCTGGAGGAGGGATTCGGCGAAGAGGCCGTTTTTCAGGTCGCCGCTTTCCAGGGCCTCGCCTGAGCCGCCGGTGGAAGAGTAGATGATGGCGCCGGAGGAGCAGCCGGGTTCGTGGTGGATTGCACGGTCCCGGTCGGCGGGAAGAGATGCCCGGTCGGTGTCCAGAAGAAGGAGGCGACGCCGGGCGGGTACTCCGTCGAAGATCCTTTCCAGTTCCGAAAAGGGGATGGAGGTGGCGGGGATATCCGCAAGTTCCGCCGAGGAGGGCAGAAGGTAAAATCCGGCTCCGCTTTCCGATTCGGCGTGAAGTACATGGCCGGCGGCAAAGATAACCACGGTGTCGTCGCCGGTGGCGTTCCGGAGAAAGCGGTTTGCCTCGGTAAATGCATCGGGGCCGACCTCGCCGTCGGTATAGGCCTTGTGGGTAACCGCGAAGGAGCGCTCAAAGACGACGTTTTCGAAGTATATGAGCAGGTCCGAGACGTCTTTTGCGGCATAGGAAAGGTCGAGGCTGTCATCGTCGTAGTCAGAGACGCCGAAGCCGACGTAGTAGGCATCTCCCGCTTTCGCCTTTTTGACATATCCGTAGCGGAAGGGGCTGTTTGAGCGCACATTACGGCTGTCGGTGCAGCTTACCTCCACCCTGTTGAGGGTTTCATAGAGCNNGGATGATTTCCTCTTCGACCTGCATGGTGGCGACCGGTTTGCCTGGCCAGGGGTAGAGAGGGACGCCGTTTACACGGATCTGATAGTTCCGGACCGCAAAGGCTCCGGCTTGTATGTCGAAGGAGATGGTCATGGCCTGCTTCATGTCGGTTATGCGGCGGGAGGAGGAGGCGCTGATCTCCACCCGGGGCGGGTACAGCTCTTCGAGGGGGATGTTCTGATTCGGGTCCCGGTCAAGTTCCCGGTCCCGGTCGCGCAGCAGCTTGCGGTAATAGCCGATCTCTTCGGGCGTTCCCGCCTGCATCAGTTCGAGGAGGCGGTCGGGGGCGTTGAAATGGGATGCGGCCTGGCCGATGTAGTGGAGTCCGCCGTCGCCGGCTGCGCCCAGGAGGGCTCCGGCGTCCCTGCTTCCGGCATAATTTCCGTTTATGTCCCAGCTTATCCACTCCCCGTCACGGGCTGCGAAGAAGACTTCGGCGCTGCCGGAGGAGTCGGATGGGTCGGAAGCGCCGGAAGCGACGATGCGGCGGATGTTCAGGATGCCCTCCGGTGATGCTTCGACGGAAAGGACGGCGGCGGGTGCAGGAAGGCGGGAATCCGCTTCCTGGGGCGGCAGACGGTCCT
>NPIE01006944.1_pt1 | contig 25367 bp, 21 predicted proteins | sample 8637661 | NCBI WGS metagenome assembly NPIE01 (sample SAMN07420842, study PRJNA396082) | bioreactor metagenome | isolation source: sample BA12 brine-fed electro-methanogenic bioreactor BA | place: Japan: Kochi | collected 2016-12-09 | reverse complement strand
AGATGATACAAAGGTGATGTCGGACTTGGTGTTTCAAAACCTTTATACTGTTATGAAAAATGGTGGAAATATTGAAGATATAAACAATACAATATTAAATTTAGAAAAAAATATTCCCCATGTAAATATCAAAATAATAAAAGATATAACAGATACAAACAAAAAAATTGTAAATGATGTTTTTCTTAATGTAACAAATGATGTAGTTAGACATAATGATCATTTAGATTTTGCTACCCCCATAATATACAAAAATGAATGTTTAAAATGTCATACAAATGCAAAAGTTGATGATGTTGCAGCAGTTACATTAATCCAACATCCAATCTTAGATTTAAAAATATCTTTAAAAGAATTACTTTGCAATTTACTCTTACAGTGTGCATTGCAACAGTGATCGCAATCGTAATGACTGTTTCTTCTCATTTGATCAGGCCATATGAATTTCATAATATCAGAAGTGTCGTATTTTCCAATATTCTGATATACATTGTAGTGAATATTGTAGTAATGGCCGTTTTTGAGGGCTGGATCCTGTACATCGAAAAAGCAAAAACGAAGCAGATGGCCGATAATTTGCAAACAGAGCTCTCGCAAATAAAATTTGAAGTCCTGAAAAGCCAGATTAATCCGCATTTCATGTTTAATAGCCTGAATGTGCTTTCGGGCCTGATAAACAAGGATATAAAAAAGGCTCAGCAGTTTATCGATGAGTTTTCAATGATCTATCGATATGTGCTCGAAACCATCGAACAACCGGTTGCCACACTGGAAAAGGAACTGGAATTTATGCGGTCGTATCTTTTCCTTCAGAAGATCCGGTATGGCGAGAATCTGACATATGCCGTAAACATTAACGCTGCCTTAATGGGGATGTACCTCCCGCCATTATCTTTGCAGGTGGTTCTCGAAAATGCAACGAAACACAACATCATCAACCAATCGAAGCCTTTGCATATCGAGGTGAGTGATGAGGCGCGTGTTCTTGTGGTGAAGAACAATATCCAGCCAAAGATCTCGAAAGGAAAGTCAACAGGATTAGGGCTTAAGAACCTGGTAAAGAGATATGCCCTGGTTAGTGAGTTAATACCTGAATTTAAAGTGGATACGAATTACTATCTTGCAAAACTGCCCTTAATAAATATTGAAGATAATGAAGATACTGATCATTGAGGATGAAAGCTTTGCTGCTGATAAGCTTGAAGAAATGTTACTGGATATCCAGCCTTCATACCAGGTATTGGCAAAACTGGACTCCATAAACGAATCGGTTAAATGGTTGTTAAACCATAGCTGCGACCTGATATTTTTAGATATCCAGCTTTCCGATGGGATCAGTTTTAGCATTTTTGAGCAAGTATCGGTAAGCACCCCCATTATTTTCACCACAGCCTATGATCAATATGCAATCAGGGCATTTCAACTAAACAGTATAGCTTATCTGCTAAAGCCAATACGAAAAACCGATTTGCTGGAAAGCCTGAACAAATTCAAAAACCTGAAATCAGCCTTTAAAATCGACTTCGATACCTTGTCAGAGTATTTCAAGGAAAGCGAAACAGACTACAAAAAACGTTTCCTGATACAAATAGGGGAAAAAATCAAAAAAGTAGACGTTTCTGAGATCGCTTACTTCTTTGTGTATGAAAAAGGGATTTACCTGCGAACTTTTAATGAGAATACATATCCTGTTGAATACACTATTGATAAACTCGAGGAAGTTTTAAATCCACAGTTGTTCTTCCGGATCAACCGCAAATACCTGGTCAACATTGAAGCTATTGCAAGCATGGTTGCCTACTCCAGAGGTCGCATTAAACTGGAACTAAAGCCAAAAGCTGACGATGTTTACGATACTATTGTAAGCATTAACCGGTCCGCTGACTTTAAACACTGGCTGAACAACTGACCAACCGCAAACCGAGAATATCCGATTAAAGTGCCGAAACCAGAAACCAGAAACCAGTAGCCAGTAGCCAGCAGCCAGTAGCCAGTAACCAGTAACCAGCAGCCAGTAGCCAGAATCAAGTTCGCTGCTACATCTTCACATGCCGGTCGACGCGGAATTTGCCATCCCAGGTGGCGCGGATGCGCACGCACTCATCCCAGGCCGTGGCGTAGATCTTCTTTTTGATGCGCTTTACCCTGAACTTCGTGGATCCGCTGGCCAGCTTGGGCTTGATGCTCTCCGAACGTTTCTTGCTGCCCCCGGGCAAATAATCCTCCAGCAATTTTATGGTCGTACGGCGCGGATGCCCGTACCAGTATGTCGAAAATCGGTTGTTGGTGCCCTTGCCATAATCCCATTGCCCCACCGGGATCACGGCGATCTCCGGGCTGATCAGCTCCAGCCAGTCATCGGTGGTGGCATTGTACGAACCGTGATGCCCCACCTGGTAAACATCGGCATCCAGCATATTGGTGCCCCCGTAGTACTCAACAAGGGTCTCAATGGCATCCTCTTCCAGGTCGCCGCTGAAGAAAAACGACGACGCCCCATAGTCCACCCTGAACACCAGGCTGTGGTTGTTGTCGTTGTCGAACTCCCGGTGCGGCCAGCCGGGATTGCTTTCGAAACCTCCCGATAGTATCCTGATCTCCGGGTCAATGCCCTGACAATCCAGTGGATCGATATTCTCGTCGGTGTACCCGAGCAGATTACCGCCCTCCGTGACCATTTCGAAACTCACCTCCACCACTTCCACCCCCAGTGATCCGGCCTGCTCCACGGCTTCAAGCAACTCGCTGCGGCTCCCCTCGGCCTTACCATTGTATATCAGGCGTTCCACCGTAAAATGCTCCAGGACCTCATCCAGTCCTTTGGTGTGGTCGGGATGGTCGTGGGTGATCATCACCGAGGCAAAGCTGCGATCCAGCTCGGGCCTGTCATCGAAAAAAGCTTCCAGCTCACCGATCATGGCATCGATATGCTCATCGCTCTGCCCGCCGGCATCGATGAGAATGGCACCACAGGGAAAGGCAAGCAAGCTTGCGGCTCCCTGTCCAACATCCAGGTAATATACATAACATACCGAATCAGGGACAGCTGCTTCTGCCCGCGAAGCGGGAAAAGTAAACCATAAAAGGAATGAAAAAAGAAAGAAATATCTGCGCATGATCCAAGGTTTTAATGAGCTCCCGTCCCTCACAAAGATAGTATTCCGAAGGGCAGATATCAAGTTTTGGAGCGCCCGGGCAAGGCGTTAACATTTTTTTAACAAGGCCTGAAACAAGGCCATATATCCCAGTTCATCAGGGGAATATGAAATCACTCCCGGCCGGAAATCCCTGCTCGTGAGTTTTTGTAAGGTTCGTGGATTGCTTTCGCCTCGCGTTTGCAGTAAATTTGAAATACGATTGGGTTTAACCCTAACTAGAACCGACTTTATAAGCAGCATACTTACCCCATCTCCCTTTCAGGCCCGGTCGTAACCCAGATCATTAAGCATATTATTAGTATTGAACCGGTGTCGTACGACACTGGTTTAGCAAATCTTTACCTTAATCAAGAGCAGGCGAAGCTTCTAAATTAATGCTAAAAATTAATGATCAGAAAAACCCTTGAGATCATCCGCGAGGAACTGCAGGCCTTCATGGACCTGAAAGATCCCGAAAAGGTAAGAAAGGCAGCCGTGGTATTGTCGAACATCCTGGAACAGGATGGCAAAGAAGCATACAATACCGGGGTTTCCGACGGCACCAGCCACTTCATGGTGCTCACCCTGGCCAATATCCAGGAGGAACGGCATCTGCGGCCGGCGCACGGCATCCGGGAGATCCCCGGGCCGGAACTCCTGAAACAAAACCCGGAGGTGAACCTCAACCTCTTTCTCCTCTGCTCCGCCTTTTCTTCCCAGTACGAAACGGCCCTCGACATGGTCGCCGACGTGATCAAATTCTTCCAGGCAAAGCCCTATTTCGACCCCGCGAACACCCCGGGCATGGATGCGGAGATCAAAAAGATCGTGGCCGACCTGGATACCATGAGCTTTGAGCAGCAAAACTACCTCTGGGGCCTGATGGGCGCCAAGTACATGCCTTCGGTAGTGTACAAGCTCCGCACCTTCAGCCTGGCCGATGAAGGCATCAGCGATAAATCGAAACCGGTTACCGAAATCAATATTACAGACAAGTCAAAATGATCAGCATCAAATACGAAATATTGTTCGAACTCAGGCTGCTGCACGAGTATTTCACCGACGGAAAACCGGTGGAGATCCACATCCGGCCCAGCGATAGCACCCGTCGGCGCCTGCAGGATTACGGGCTGCTGTTCAGAGAATCCGCCAATGGCTTTGTGGTCCTTTACGAAAAAGACACCCACACCGCCGGCGAACCCCCGCTGAAGCCGATCACCGCTGAAGAGCTTTTCCTCTTCGAGATCTATTGCGAAGACCCCTGGTTCGTGAACTATACCGATCTCCCCCTGGGGCATAAACTCCCCGACACACTATACTTTAACAACCTCACGGAAAACATCAGCTCAGGCCTGAAATTGCTTAACAAAGACAACTATGTCGGCGAGAACGACGTGGTGCAATTGTCATCCAGCATATACAATCTCCGTAAAGTCATTCTTTCGCCAACGGCCCTGGTCGAGATCACGGACCCTGACGGGATCGCCGTATTCTCCGACACCCTGGAGGCCCGCGATGAAAATGGCAGCTTGGTGTTGCAACACCAATTCAATTTCGATGAATTCGGGCAGGGACGCTTCGATGTAAAAGTAGACGGAAGCCTCCATGCCGCCCTTTATGTAGCGCCTGAGCTCAGCGGGAAACGCCTGGCAGGATTGCTCGAGATCCATCGCTCCGCAGCAGTCCCGGCAAGCTACGCCTTTGCCGACGGCAGCGGGAATGTTTCCCATCCGCCGGTAGTGTACCAGTTGCGCTTCGGCCGCCGCCGATCCACCTGGAAATACTATGTGATCCTTAACGAATTCGAGACGAATCCGGGCATCAGCATCGATTACCAGGCCCCCGGCAGTGGCGAAGACCCCTACCCTGCCGCGGTGAATTTCGCCCCCGGCATCCCCGAGCAGAGCCTTGTGGATACCTACGGCAGCGGTAAGGTGCTGCTTTTTGAAGCCGATACGGAGATCCCCCTTTACGAAACACCCAAGAAAAATATCCGGCTGAACAAGCCCGAAGACCCCGACGACCTGGAAGAGATCGAGGATCCCGATAATGTGGAGATCCTGCGGAAACACCTTCCGAATGCGCCGGTCGGGGCCCTGAAACCAAGTACTGATAACTCGAAAGTGTATTCAGAAATATACGTTTTTATATAATTAAATTCATTTATCATGGCAACGTACAAAACTCCTGACGTTTATGTAAAAGAGGTTTCCATCTTTCCGCCTTCAGTGGCCGAAGTGGCAACCGCGATCCCGGCCTTTATCGGGTACACCGAGAAGGCAAAGGAGATCAAAAAAGACGACCTGAGGAATGTCCCCACAGAGGTTCGGTCCCTCCTGGACTATAACCAGCTTTTCGGCGGGGCGCCCGAGGTCGATCTCACCACTGTTGAACTCGATGAGAACAACGGAGTGAGCGATTATGAACTCAATTCGAAATTCTACATGTACGACGCCCTGCGCATGTTCTTCAACAATGGCGGGGGCAAATGTTACATCATCTCCATCGGCGACTACAAAACCGCCATGGACAAATCGCATTTCGAGACCGGGCTGGCCGCCCTGAAGAAAAAGGACGAGCCCACCATGATCCTTTTCCCGGATGCGGTCCTCTTTGGCGACGATGACCTCTACTCGCTGCAGCAAATAGCCCTGAAGCAGTGTAACGACCTCATGGACAGGGTCGCCATTCTCGACCTCCTGGAAAAGAAAGACGCCGACCCCGCCTTTGGCTGGGACGAAGGCTGGAAAGAATTCAGGAACAAGATCGGGATGAACTACCTGAAATACGGTGCGGCTTACACTCCCTGGCTGAAGACCAATCTCGGCATCGATATCAAATACCGGGATGTTACCGGGAAGATCTCGCGGGGCGGAATTCCCCTCACCCTCGACACCCTGACCAACGACGCCGCGGTGGTAACCACCATTCAGAACCTCGACAATGCCATTGCCGACTACGACATCATCGATGCCGACCTGGCTTCGCTGAAAGGCTCGTCGGAAACGCTTAAAGCCGCTTACCAGGCACTGGTCGACACCTTCAAGACCACCAACAACAAGGCGAATTTCGAAGCCCTGTTCAACTTCATCTACGATATGCTGCTGAAGGTGAACGAGTGGGCCGACAGCCCCTCCACCCTGAGCGGGAATACCGATCCGCTGATCAACGATATCATCGACGATACCCGCGACATGATCACCAATGCCATGCTGGCTTCAGCCACACAGCTGATCGCCTACGACCTGGGCGCTACCAGTGCACTGGCAGGGACTTACGATCTGTATACAAGTTATGCCGCCATCGATGCCACCGAGTGGGGACCTATTTTCACGGGCACGCCCCCGGCTGCCGATGCCAGCATTTATGCCACGGGAAGCAACGACAGCGAAAGGCGCACCAATGCCGAGCCCTATATCACCAACATCTTTACCCAGGTAAACGCGGCCATCGCACAACTAGTGAGTGCGGCCAAACAATACGAAACCACCCTGGAAGAGGTGCTGTACGAATCCCACCCGGTATTCAGGAACATCATGGTGAACCTGGGCAATGCCCTTACCACCATACCACCAAGCGGAGCCATCGCCGGCATCTATGCCATGGTCGATAATGCGCGCGGTGTGTGGAAAGCCCCGGCCAATGTAAGCCTGAGCAGCGTGAGCGGACTGACCTACGACATCGACTTCTACGACCAGGAAGAACTGAACGTGGATGTGGTCGCCGGGAAATCCATCAATGCCATCCGTTCCTTCACCGGCAAAGGCATCATGGTATGGGGAGCCCGTACCCTGGCCGGCAACGATAACGAGTGGCGCTATGTTCCTGTTCGCAGGTTCTTTAACATGGTGGAAGAATCGGTCAAGAAATCGACTTACTGGGCTGTGTTCGAACCCAACGATGCCAACCTCTGGGCCAAGATGAAAGGAATGATCCAAAACTACCTTTTCCAGAAATGGCGCGACGGTGCCCTGGCGGGAGCCGTGCCGGAGGATGCCTATTTCGTGAAGGTAGGCCTCGGGCTCACCATGACGCCGCAGGATATCCTCGAAGGACGACTGAACGTAGAGATCGGCATGGCCGTGGTCAGGCCGGCAGAGTTCATCATCCTGAAATTCTCACACAAGATGCAGGAATCCTGATCAACGACTTGAAATAAATATTCATTAAAACATTATAAAAAAGAACTATCATGGCAGAATATCCACTTCCTGCTTTTCATTTCCAGGTTGACTGGGGTGGAAGCAAATTAGGTTTTTCTGAAGTATCGGGGCTGAACATTGAACAGCAGGTGATCGAATACCGCGACGGCCTGAGCCCGGAATATTCAACCATCAAAATGCCGGGCATCCGGAAATACGGGAACATCACCCTGAAACGTGGTATTATCAAGAAAGACAATGACTTCTTCGACTGGCTGAACACCACTAAAATGAATGTGGTTGAACGCCGCGACCTGGTGATCAAGTTGCTGGATGAAGAACATAACCCGGTGATGGTGTGGAGCGTGAAGAACGCCTGGCCCACCAAGATCGATGCGCCTTCGCTGAAGGCCGACGGCAACGAAGTAGCCATTGAGAGCATTGAACTTGCCCACGAAGGTGTTAAGATCGAAAACGAATAACAGATGGCTGTGTACTATCCGCCAACGGGCTTTCACTTTTCGATCGACTTTGAGCTGGATGAGCAGAAAGACGGCGACCAGCGCTTCCAGGAAGTAGGGGGCATCAGCAGGGAACTGCAAACGGAAGAACTCAGGGAAGGGGGCGAAAACCGCTTCACTTACCATCTTCCTGAAAAGATGAAATACCCCAACCTGGTGCTCAAACGCGGTCTGCTCACCGATTCGGGGGTGATCGGCTGGATCAGGGATGCACTTGAAAATTTCCGCATCCAGCCGGCCAACCTTTATGTTACCCTGCTGAACGAAGAGCACCAGCCCCTGGCAAAATGGTATATCATCAGTGCCTATCCTGTTAAATGGAGTATCTCCAACCTCAAGGCCGACGAAAACGCCCTGGTGGTGGAGACCCTGGAGTTGAAATACCAGAAGTTCAATCAAATAGATGTGTAATCATGCCCATTGAGATCAGAGAATTGATCATTAGAGCCAGCGTGAACGATGAGCCCGCCGGGGAAGCTTCCGCAGAGGGATCTTCCCCCGGGGAGGATATCATCGCCGAATGTGTTGAACAGGTGATGGAGATCATCGCCCAAAAGGAGGAACGCTAATATGCCGCAAACTGAATCGAGGCCGGCCAGCAAGCTGACATTCCAGGCTTATCGTGATTCTGCCTTCCGGCAGGCCGATGAAAGCCTGAGTTTCAGCGTGCAGTTCAACCCCAGTGAATACGGATTGTCGTATGAGCTGGTGTACAACAACAAGAAGCCCCAGAACGGGACCAATGCTGAGCAGCATTTCAAGCATGCCAAGCCCAGCGAGCTTAAACTCACTTTTAAGCTCGACGGCACGGGTGCCGCCGGTCCCGGGCATGAGGATGTTGATGTGAGCAGCATGGTGCGCGACTTCATGCAGGTGGCCTACGACTACCAGAGCGACAGCCACCGGCCCCGCTACCTAATGGTGAGCTGGGGCAGGCTGCAGTTCAAGGGAGCCCTGAAAAATGCAAACATCAGTTACAGCCTTTTCGACCCCGACGGATTTCCGCTCAGGGCCAAGATCGAAGCCACGCTGGTGAGCGCCCTCTCCTTTGAACGGCAGGTGGCCGAAAACAGTCCTGAATCACCGGATATGACCCACCTCAGGGAGGTGCACGATAACGACAGCCTGCCGCTGATGGCGCACCGTATCTATGAAGATCCCTCGGTGTATATCCAGGTGGCCGGGCACAACGGGCTGGTGAACTTCAGGCGGCTGAAGACCGGGCAGCAGATCATCTTTCCACCACTAAAAGCGAAGGAATGACGGGAGAAAGAACCATACCAAACCGCAGGGCAACCGACCAGGCAGGATTCGAGATCCGGGTAAACGGGAGCGCCATCCCCTTATCCGTGCCGGTGAGAAGTATTGTTGTCAGAAAGGAGTTTAATACGATCAGCAGCGCAAGGATCGCGATCCTCGACGGTGACCCCTCGGCGGAAAGTTTTGAATGGAGCAACTCGGAGTATTTTATTCCCGGCAACGAGATCGAGATCCTGGCGGGATACCAGCAGGATCACGACACCATATTCAAAGGGGTGATCGTGGCACAGAAGCTCCGGGCCCGGGAAAACAGTAACCCGGCCCTCATCGTGGAATGCCGCGATAAAGCCTACGGCATGACCCTGGGCCGGAAAAGCCGCTATTTCTACGACATGACCGACAGCGACATCCTGGATGAGATCCTTTCGGAGTATACCCTGCAAAAGGAACTGCAGGCTACTTCGGTCGCCCATGCCCAGATGGTGCAGTACAACAGCAGCGACTGGGATTTCGCCGTGATGCGGGCGGAGGCGAACAATATGCTTCTGCTCCCCGACGACGGCAAGCTGGTGATGAGCAAGCCGGATGTAAACGCATCTGAGGCTTTCAGCGTGATCTACGGCGCCAGCATGATCGAATTCGACGGTCTGCTGGATGCCCGCAGCCAGGCGGAAAGCACCATCGCTAATTCATGGTCGTACACCAAGCAGGAAGTGGAGGAAGAAGAAGGCAGCGCAGAAGCGGAAGCAGCCATCGGAAACCTTCCGTCCAGCGAACTGGCCTCTTCGGCAGGATACGAGGAAGATCGCCTGCGGCATACCGGAGTTCAAGCCACCGATGAACTGAAAGAATGGGCCGATGCCACACACCATAAAAAGGTGAATGCCAAAGTGCGGGCCCGGGCGAAATTCACCGGCACCCCGGAGATCAAACCGGGAATGGTGCTGGATATCGGAGGACTGGGCGAGCGGATGAACGGGAAAACCCTGGTTTGGGGGATCACCCACGAGGTCAGCGGCGGAAGCTGGACCATCGATGCACAATTGGGCTATGATGAAAAATATTTCCACGAAAAACACAAAGTAGCCGAATCACAGGCCGGCGGACTCTTGCCCCCGGTCAATGGTTTAGAAGTGGGCAAAGTCACCGCCATCGAAGGCGACCCCGAGGGGGAATACCGCATCCGCGTAAAAGTGCCGACCCTCGACAATGANNGCGGTAGTGCCGACCCTCGACAATGAGGAGGATGGCACCTGGGCCAGGATCATAAGCCTGGATGCCGGTAACCGGCGAGGAGCATTTTTCCGCCCCGAGATCGACGATGAAGTGATCGTGGGTTTTCTGAACGACGACCCCCGCCACCCCCTGGTGCTGGGCATGATGAACAGCTCGGCCCTTCCCGCCCCCGCGGATCACAGCGACGACAACCATGAGAAAGGTTTTGTGACCCGTTCGGGGATGAAGATATGGTTTAACGATGACCTGATCACCACTGTGATCGAAACACCCAACGGAAATACCATCACCCTTTCGGATGATGAAGGGAAGATCAGCATTGTGGATCAGAACGGGAATAGCTACGCCCTCGATTCTTCCGGGGTTAGCCTGGAGGCCCAGGGCGACATCAACATTTCGGCCACCGGCGATATCAACCTGGAAGGGACCAACATCAGCCTTTCGGCAAATGCCGGATTAACGGCCGAAGGGAGTGCCTCTGCAGAACTCAGTTCGGGGGGCACCGCAACAATACAGGGATCAATGGTACAAATAAACTGATATGGGAGCAGCAGCAAGAATAGGCGATATGCATACCTGCCCGCTGGTTAACCCGGGTCCGGTCCCCCACGTGGGCGGGCCTATCACCGGCCCGGGAAACCCCACGGTGCTCATCGGAGGGCAACCCGCAGCCGTGGCCGGCGATATGGCCGTGTGTACAGGCCCGCCCGACACCCTGTTGCCCGGATCGGCAAGTGTGCTGATCGGCGGTGTACCTGCGGTGAGGATGGGCGATACCACCGCCCATGGCGGAGTGATCATCGGCGGATGCCCGAATGTAATGATCGGAGGATAATATGGATGAAATAAACAATAAATCGTTCCTGGGCACAGGATGGAGCTTCCCTCCCACCTTCAGCAAAGAAACACGAAATGTGCAGATGGTGGCCGATGAGAAAGATATTCAGGAAAGCCTGAGAATCCTGCTTTCCACCACCGTGGGCGAACGGGTGATGCAGCCCCTCTACGGCTGCAACCTCAGGGACCTCATCTTCGAACCCGTGAACCTGGGCATGCTCACGCGCCTGGAAAACCTGGTCAGGGATGCCATCATTTACTTTGAACCCAGGATAAAAATTATTGATATTGAGCTCAATACATTCGAAAATGAAGGCAAGATCCTGATCACCGTGAACTATATGATCCGGGGAACCAATTCCCGCCTGAATTATGTGTATCCATTTTACCTGAACGAAGGCACAGAACTGAAGAATAATGAGTAAGGATTGCGAACATAAAAACCCGCTGGTACGGGGAGGAACAAGCCGGAGCGAACGCTTTCCGGCCGCGCTCGATCCCGCCTATGCGAAAGTGGACGAACGAAGCAGGCTTGATCTGCTGCAATTTGTGCAGGAATATGCGGCGGAACTCGGCTTTTACCGCCTCGACAACCAGCCCGACGGAACCTGGGAGATTTTCTTCTCCGATAATGTGGCCGGGCGCCTGGCGGAGATGGCCTCCTTTGATGTGCGGAAAGCCATTACAGAATTTGTCACTATCGCCAATGCCATCGCCTCCGGCCCCCCGTACAAGGGACCCCTGAAAAGCCAGTTCGACCTGCTGTTCACCCTCCTCTACAAAACGGAAATGTGGAACCGCAACAGCCTGCCCGAGCTGCTGGTGTACCGCGAACTACAGAAAGAGATCAGCAGCACCCTTTCACTGGAACTGCTCAGGCTGGTTTTTGATTATAAAAAAGCTGCCGCGATCAACCTGATCAATACCGGCGACTTTAGCCAGAATCCTGCTTTCAGCCTGCTGCCTGCCGAAAATGTATTGCAGGATAAAGGCTTTTCACCGGCCTGGTTCAGGTTCGTGGATGAGATAAGCGGTAAAGCCTATCCCGACTGGGCCTCTTACCTGGCAGCCATTGACGCCAGCGAGATCTACGACCCCAAAGGCAGTATCGCCAAAAAAGCACGGTACAGCCAGTCCTTCCTGGAGCAGTCGCTGGAAAGGATCACCTCCTCCTTCAGCCGCCTGGCAGAAAAGAGCGGCGATTTCCTCGACGATATCCTGGAAAACCATGCCGGGCACGAAGCCCATATGGGTCTTCTGCTGGCCTTCCTGAACCTGTTCAGGCATGCACAGTCAGCCATGAACACCCTCACCGGCCGCCACCTCGATTTTTATTATAAAGATGTGCTGCAACTCAGTCCGCAGGCCGCCGTTCCCGACAAGGCGCACATCCTCTTTGAGCCGGCCCGCAACACCGAAAAGCACAAGATCGATGCAGGCACCGGGCTGCTGGGAGGCAAGGATGCCGGCGGAACGGAGATCCTCTTCAGGACGCTTGGCGAGCAAAGCATCAATAAAGCTTCCGTGGCTTCCCTGAGAAATATCTATTTCGACCGGAACAACAAACACCATCTCTTTGCTTCCCCCGTGGCCAATTCTTCCGACGCACTGGGGGCCGGATTTGAGGAGAGCCCCGGCAAGTGGCTGCCCTTCGGCTCCGCCGCCAAAAGCCCGGAAGCCAGCAGCGGTTTCCTGATCTGTTCCGATATTCTATTGCTGAAAGAAGATGCCCGCAGCATCAGTGTTGACCTGGTCTTTGCGGCAGGCAGCATACAAAAGCACAGCGATCTGAGCCTGGTGGAACTGCGGCTGCTGCTCTCCGGCGAAAAAGGCTGGATCGAACGCAAACATGCGATCACCCAGGTGGAAAAAGAAAGCGATGCCGGCACCGGTCCCGGGATCTTCCTCTTCAAAAACACGCTGAGACTGAACATCAGCCTCTCCGCTTCCGACCCGGCCATGGCCAGCCTCGACAGCAAGTTGCACGATACCCGTTTCTCACAGAAGGAACCGGCCATTTTTGTGGAATGCCAGAACAGCGCCGGCAAACCATCGGCCTACCAATTTATGAAAGATGCGGTGATCAAGACAGTCGACATCAGCGTCAGCGCCAAATGCAGTGCCGATCTCCTGCTGCAAAACGACCATGCCCTCATCGATCCCTCAAAACCCTTCATGCCCTTCGGCCCCGCCCCAAAAGTGGGTTCATCGTTCATTATCGGTTGCCCTGACGTATTCCATCAATCGATCGACAAGCTCACCCTGACGGGAAAATGGAACGACCTGCCCGAAGCCGGGCTTGAAGATCATTACGAGAAGCTCGACAGCAGCATAAATTACGAGAGTTTCACCGCTTCGAGATCCTACCGGAGGAACGGGAAGTGGCATAAGCATTCCTCCGACAGTAGCAATGGAAGGAAGCTGTTTCAAAGCAATACTTCCGACAGTTTTGAGATGGTCTTTCACGATGGCGATGGATGGGATGTAGGGCCGGAAGAAGAAACCGAAAAGTTCGACATCAGGAGCAAGGGGGGATTCATCAGGCTGGAGCTGGACAACAACAGCGGCTTTGCTTTCGGGCATAAAACCTACCCGAAAAAACTCACCGAGCAGGCCATGAAAGAATCCGCCGCCGTGATCGAAGCTTGCCCGGATGATTACACGGGCAGCCTGCCCAATGAGCCTTACACGCCCCTGCTTTCCGACTTTGCCATCATCTTTGAATCTTCGGCAAGCATCAAGACGGATAAGGCAAAAAAGGAGCAGTACGAGAACAACGACGGCAGGATCTTCCAGGTGCATCCCTTCGGTGTTCATGAGCTGCATCCCTACCTCAAGTTCGAAAGCCTGTTTTTCCTTCCCCAATTTTCCCACCAGGAAGAAGAAAGCAATGGCCACGACCACCAGGGTGAACTGATCATCGGGCTCAAAGACCTGGAAGTTCCCGGGGCGATCAATTTACTGTTCAAGGTTGCCGAGGGAAGTGAAGATCCTGAACTGGAACAGGAAAAAGTTTACTGGCTCTACCTCTCGAATGATGCCTGGGTGCCTTTCGAAAGCAACGAGATCCTGGCCGACAACACCCGCAACCTCACCTCCACCGGAATACTCAGCCTTTCGATANNGGGCAGAACAACAGTATTCTTCCCTCCGGCGAAGTCTATATCATGGGTGCCATGGAGAAAAACACCCCGGCGGCCTGCCAGATCATCGACATCCATGCCCAGGCCCTGCTGAGTGAATTCAGCGACCAGGGGAACGAAGCCGGTCGAACCGATGAAGCCCTGCCCGCCGGCAGCATCAGCAAACTGAAAAATAAAGACGCAAAGATCAAGGCGGTGAGTCAGCCCTACGAAAGTTACGACGGCAAGGCACCCGAAAGCGACGATGCCTTTTATCTCCGCGTAGCGGAAAGGCTGCGGCATAAATCCAGGGGCATCAGCGTATGGGATTACGAACGCCTGATCCTGCAGGAATTCCCCGACATTTACAAGGTAAAGTGCATCAACCACACGGCTTTCGGGCATTATGCCTCCCTGGGAAGCAGCCTCGATGCCGAGTTTGCCCCGGGCTACGTGAGCCTGATCGTGATCCCCTCCACCCATAACATGAATGCCATCAATCCCTTTGAACCCCGGGTGAGCAAATCGAGGATCCTCGATATCGAAGCGTTCATTAAGTCGAGGATATCCCCTTTTGCAGCAGAAAACCTGAAGATCCTCAACCCGCTTTACGAAAAGATCCGCCTGGAGTTCGAAGTGGAATTTTACCCGCAGTATGCCGATCGCGGCCTGTACGAAAAGCAGCTCAACGAGGATATCAAACAATACCTCTCCCCCTGGGCTTACAGCGAAGGCAAGGAGATCACCCTGGGCAACAGGCTGCACCGCTCCACCCTGATCGATTTCGTGGAAGAGCGCTATTACGTGGACTATATCCGCGCTTTTAAGATGCACCGGGAACTCGACGACGGCACTGAACACAAGAATATAGAAGTGGCCCTGCCCACCACGGCCCGTTCCGCCTTTGTAAGCGTGAACGACCCTGACTTTAAGAACGAACACCTCATTAAAAAGATAAGTGTATAAGTTGGCAACAAAAAACTACATAGTAAAGAACAGCCTCCCCGAGGCAGCCGATTATGAACTCCTGCGCAAGGAAGGACTGGCCTATATCGAGAAGCTTTCGAGCAAGCTGTGGACGGATTACAACATCCACGACCCGGGCATCAGCATACTGGAATTGCTGTGCTACGCCATCACCGACCTGGGCTACCGTACATCCTTCGATGTGGCCGATTTGATCAAAGCGAAAGAAGGACAGGAAAAACCCGGCAGCCTTTTCTCCGCCCGTGAGATCCTGAGCAACAACCCGGTCAGTCTGAACGACTTCAGGAAAGTGCTCATCGATATCGAAGGGGTGAAAAATGCCTGGATAAGCATGGCCGAAGAAGCCGAAGAAGAACTCTATATCGACTGCAAAGCCAGCAAACTGAAATTCGAAGAAAAACCAGGATTCAAAGAACTGAATATTAAGGGATTGTACAATATCACCCTGGAACTCGACGAAGACCTTGTTGACGGCGACCTGAACGACTACAGCTTCGAACTGGTGCACGATACGATTGATTTCATCGCAAACCTGCCCACCTGGGATTATCTTTTTAAACGGAAGATCGATCCTTCGGTATGGAAATACGACAGCTTTGTGTACATCGCTTTCGATGATTGCTGTAGTCTGCACAAAACGGCCATCGTGATCAGGAAAGGGACCAATACCATGAAGATCCCCATGAATGTCCTGATCGATGACTCCATGGCCAAAACCGTGGCGCAGAAGGAGAAGATCAAGAACATCATCCTGGATCACCTGGCGGCCGGCGGGGCCGAAAAGATCTGGAAAATGTATGCCGGCAAAGCAGGCAAAGCGATCAAAATCGCCCGTTCGGCGATGACAAAACTGCAGGCCACGCGCAACCTCTGCGAAGATTATAAGGAGGTGAACGGGATCGATATTGAGGATATCGGACTCTGCGCCGAGGTAGAGATCGAAGCGGGAGCCGATGTGGAAGAAGTACATGCCCGCATCCTTTTTGAGGTGGGCAATTTCCTGGCCCCGGATGTAAGCTTCTACAGCCTGAAGGATATGCTTGACGAAGGTCTTTCACCCGACAATATTTTTGAAGGGCCTGCGCTCGATCACGGTTTTATCCGCGATGAAGAACTTCTCCGCTCAGAGATCCCGGAAGAGATCCATGTTTCCGACCTGATCAACATCATCATGGATATTGAAGGCGTGCTGGCCATCCGGAGCATCCGCATCGCGAGTTCGTACCGGGGAGAAGTGATCAACCGGGGGGAAGAATGGATCCTGAAACTGGGAAAAGGAAGGGCACCCCGCCTGCATCAGCACACTTCTGTAATGACCTTTTACAAAGGCCTTATCCCTTATTTCTCCGACAGGGAACAACTGGCCCTCAGCCTGAAAGAACTGGAGCACGGCAAGCGTTCGGCAAAACTCAAAAAAGACCTGTACGACCTTGAATTCCCCGAAGGGAAATACCTGGATACGGCCGATTACATCTCCATACAGGAAGATCTTCCGCTGGTTTACGGAACCTCCTCGAAAGGGATCCCCGGACTGGTGGATGATAAGCGCAAGGGGCAGGCCAAGCAGTTGAAAGCCTATCTTAGTCTGTATGACCAGCTCCTGGCCAACTACCTGGCCCAGCTCAGGCATATCGGCGACCTCTTCAGCACCGATCCCTCCATTGCCCGGACCAACTTCTTCCAGTTGCTCTATACCATCCCCGAAGCCGGGGAAACAAGCCTGGACCACCTGCGCGACCAGGTTCCGGAAATTTATAAACTCATTGAAAAATTCACCTCCACCCTCAGCGTGGATATCGATGATTTCAGCGCTTATAAAAGCGACTGGATCAGCTTTGCACAGGATGAAGCCAATGATTTCGTGGAATCGCTGAAGCTGATCACCGAAGACCAGAAAACCTTTGAAGACCGCCGCAACCGTTTCCTCGACCACCTCATGGGCCGCTTTGCCGAGCAGTTCACGGATTATGTGCTGCTCATGTACGAAATGGAAGGGCCGGTGGCCCCGCAAAAACTGATCTTCGACAAGATCCTCTTTTTGCAGGACTACCCGGAGATCAGCGCCAATCGCGGCAAAGCATTTGATTATACGCAATGCCAGGGGCTTTGGGGATCGGAAAGCAGCTATGGCGGAAATGTTTCCGGCTACCTTAAGCGCCTGTCGCGCCTGAGCGGGATCACACGCTACGACCGCCGCTATCTCAATAGTGAAGAATTCACCGGTAAGTATACCATATTCAAAGGCGTTGACGGGCAATGGTACTTCCATTTCGGCATCGCCGGGAACGTATTGCTGCAAAGCGAAGGCTATACCGCCAAACACAATTGTAAAAAAGGGGTGGAATCGGTTCTGGCCAATGGTGAAGAATTTGAAAACTATGAGCTGATGGAAGCCAGCGACCACACTTTTTATTATCGTTTGAGAGCAAAAAACGGGGAACTGATCGGCCGTTCGCCCTTCTATGAAACGGCCAGCGAACGCAATGCCAAACTCCGGGAACTCATCGCCCTTTTCGACGATGAAGGCCTGCACCTGGTGGAACACATCCTGCTGCGGCCCGAAAGTGAAGATTTCCCCCTGATGCCGGTCTGCCTGGATAAAGATTGCAATAATTGCCCGGGGCTGAAAGACCCCTACTCATTCCGCATGACCCTGGTGCTTCCGGCCTGGCTGGAGCGCTTCAGGAACATGGATTTCCGCCGGCATTTTGAATATACGGCACGGCTGGAGGCCCCGGCCCATGTGCATATCAAGATCTGCTGGGTGGACGAGGCCGACATGATCAGGTTTGAGAAAGCCTTCAAAGCATGGCTGCAGGCCAAATGCAAAGCTGCCGTTACACCGGCCATACTGGAAAAACTCATCAAAGCGCTGACCGAGATCAAGAGCATCTATCCCGAAGCCATGCTGCACGACTGCGTGGAAGAGGAGGATGAAAACCCCCTGGTGCTCGGCCAGACAAGTATAGGATCTGAAAAATAAACGATTATGAATCCAATAGCACAATATCCCGTATTCGAAGAAAACCAGGTGCTGACCGCTAAGAACCTCAACGATGTGGTCGAATTCCTGAATTCGCAGGACCTGTCGAGCCGCCGGAACCTCATCGGCATCGGCATTGTTTGCGGCATGCACATCAGCAGCGACCTGAGTACAAAGGTGAGCATCAGCAAGGGCTGCGGACTCACTTCAATGGGTCATCTCATTGTTGTTCCCGACATGGACCTGCCCTGGTACCGGGACTATACCGATGCAGCAGAACCTCCCTATGATAAATTCCGCAAAAGCAAGAAAAAACAGTATTCCCTCTGGGAACTCCTGACGGATGAAGAAGTTGAGCTGGTGAAGGAGCCGGACGATATCCATAAGCTGAACAGCAGCGGAGCTCCCGGGCTGCACGACAAAGCCGTGCTGGTGTACCTGGAGATCTTCGATAAGGATCCCGACAACTGCATTGCCGAAGACTGCGATCAGATGGCCATTTCACGGCGGTACAACCTCCGCAAGCTGCTCATAAAAAAAGACGACCTGCTGGAGATCATCAACAAAACTCTTTTTGGCGATGAATCCTCGGAGTACCTGACCCCGGAAGAATTGTATGAAACGGCCCATCCTTCCTGCGCCCTGCCGGCTATTGCTACCCACAGACTGAACAAGGACCTGAGCGATCTTTCGAGCCTGAACCTGGCCCAGATCAACTCATGGAAGAAATTACGGGATGCCTATACCGGTGTGATCGAGGCCGATGCCATCCCCATCAGCAAGGCGCTGTATATGAGCTACGAAGCCTATAAAAGGGAACTCAGCGGACAATACCCGCACGGCCATCCCTTCCCGGATTTTAACAAAAGCGAGGCGGATGAAAATCCCCTCATGGAATTGCTCTCGGCTGAAGTGGCTAAGCAACACGACGGCCTGAACATCCAGTATGCCTACGATTTCCTCGACGACCTCCGCAGGGCCTATACTGAATTCTCTGAAGTCGCCACGGAGTATGCCGGACAATGTGTTCCGGACCCCGATGAATTCCCCCTGCATCTTATGCTTGGCCTGCTCAATCCCGACAACGAACAGGAAAACAAAGCTTTCCGCCACCATTGGCAGCCCTCCCCGGCCGTAAGCGACGGACGGGACCTCCTGGAAGAAATGCGGGTGCTGCATTTTAAAATGTATGTGATGGTGAAGCATTTCCAGCTCAGGAATTTCAGCAGCCATGGGCATATCCGCATCACCCCCGGTTATTTTAGCGGGGAAGCTTTCAGCAAACATACTGCCGCCCATTATTATATGCGGGAAGAAGAACCCGAAAAGCTGGTGACCCACTTCTGGAATTACAAGTTGAAAAAACAATGCAAGGAAGATACCGTGCTGTCTTATTTCCCGCAATTATACAGCACAAAAGATTTTGTAAGAAACCCCCTTCAGTATTCGCTCCGCGATTATGATTACTTCCGTATAGAAGGACATATCGGTCAGGAATACAAAGGGGTGAAAGAGTTGCTGGAAGAAAAGGTCGTACAGCACAACCTGCCCTTCGATATTTTGGGCATCAAACTCGGGAGCGACCAGCTGGATGTGGAAGTGCCCGACCACTGTTTCGAAGACCTCCAGGCCATATACAAGGTGAACCGCGATGAATACCTGGCCTGTATCCTGGCCATATACAATCCCATCAAAGGATTTGTCGATTCCATACTCGCCCTGGACGAGGAAAAACGCAAAGCCCTGCTGGCCACTTCCCTGCCCGACGGATTGCAGGTAAGCTTTATCGATACCTACGGGGATCTGTTCCTCATCCTGCAACTGTATGCCTTCTTCCTGAAAAACACCATCGACCTCTTGCCGGAAAGCATACGCGATTTCGATCTCGTGAAATTTGAACCCGAGAATTACAAGGTCCTGGCCTTTTCGCTGATCATGTCGATCGTGCTGGAATTCCTCACCAATAACCTGAGCAATTTCGGCTCATTCACTGCACTGACCGTATTGAAGACCTTCTTCGACCGCCTCATCGACGATTGCACCGGGGCAAAGTTCAAATCCATTTATGAGCTTTACCAGGAACGGCTGCTAAAGACACAATTTGGACGGCTCTTCCCCGGCTACGTGAAAGGATCGCCCGGCATGGAACATATTGCCGGGGTCAAGGAAGGCGGGACCTTTATTCTGGTATACGACGAAATGCCGGAATTCCAGGTATTCATCCCCCCGGTACAGATCCCCGGATTTATACCGCTGGATCCCTGTTTCGAGGATGAACGCGCCCAGAGTATGCAGCTTCAGATATTGCAGTACGCTTACGTAATGCACAGTGCACCTGACCTTTACATGCAGTACCAGCCCTTCATTGACCCGGAAGCCGGAGTAAGCGGTGAAGAGCTGAAAAAGAAAGTGGAAGACGGGCAAAAAGTTGATGGCGGAGGTACTTATCTGCATATGAATTTCGATGCCTCACTGTATCAAACCCAGGTAAACCATTTGCCCCCAAGGTACCAGACTACGGCAGGATTGCTGCAGGCATTGTTCCCGGGGATCGGGAAAGATGAATCGAGAAAGCAGAAAGTTTACCGTGTGGTGGCCGACTTTGCCGTTCCCTACCGTTGTTGCAAAGACTGCCTGAAGGCAGAAAAACCGGAACCCCCACCCGATATGAGCATCGCCATCGTGGATGGGATCACCCAGTTCTGCCATAAAGATGGAAAAGACTACAGGCTGATTGTGGAACCCGCTGTTGAAGAAGGCGTTGTCAGTTCCACTTCGGGAGGCGTTTCGCAGGATGACGACGGGACCTGGCGCTTCAGGCCCGCCAAGGTCGACTGGAAACAGGAAGAGATCACCCTGACCTATACCATTGGCGAAGACCAGGTGGAAATGACGGTGATGGTGTACAACCCCATCGCCAAAGCAGTGGCAAAGGTAGATTATGAACGGCAGACCATCACCCTGGAAAACCATAGCGAAAATGCCGATGAATACACCTGGGAGATCCCGGAACTGGAGTATACGCATACCACTACCAAACTTGAACCATTGACCTTTAAGTTCTCGCAGGTCACGGTTGAAAAGATCACACCCAGCCTCACCGCCAGGAGGAAAGACCTTTGCGGGGATACCCATACGCTGGCACCGATCGTGATCCAGCAAGCCCAGGATCCTTTCATCGATCTGGAAAAGACAGAAGGCCGAGATGATTACCTTTATTTCTTCGGCGACAACAAGATGTATCCGTTCACCCTTCTGCCCCCGGGCGGGAAATTTGAAGGGAAGGAAGGTAGCTTCATCAAAGAAGGGGATAAGTATTTCTTCAAGCCGTCAATAGTGAAGGAAGGAGATTATACCTTTAGCTATATGGAAACAGCCAAACTGACGGCTACCGTGGTGTACTACAGACTGTTGGCCAACGACGGCTCAATCAAGGGAGTGGTTGTTGCCGGGGAAAACGAAGCCGGAATCAGTAAACTTCGCGGAACAGGTTATGAAAGCGATAAAACCATCTCCGCTTATCACACAAAGCTTGCCGATAACCTGAAAACGGATGAGGAGGCCAGGAAGAAGTTTTACAGCGGAGGCATGAACAGGGCAATATCGCTAACCTATTCCAGGTCGGTCAATGAAAGCCTGCAAGCCCTCGACGAAGCCATGGAACGCGGTGATAAGTGGTCGGTGAAGTACCTGACCAAAACCTATATCGGCACCCTGGAACAACTTGCCGTGGTATTGGAATCAACCGGAAGCACCATCAGCCTGAGCAGTGGAATCATCAAGATCCCCGCTTCGGCATTCCGGAACCTGAAAAAGCTGAAAGATGATGGAATCAACATCAATCCCGATGGGGAACTCAAGGCCATGCTGAAGCGCATCGACCAGCTTTATCTGAGAAAAGAGATCAAAGCAAAATATTCTGATCTCGAAAAACTGATCTGATCTTGCCAGAACGGAACCAACATATCATCCACAGTCTGCAGTATGATATTCAGTTTCAGCAGAGCAAGGCCAATGCACAGGAAGAAACCATCAGCCGCTGGCACAACGAACATTTCAGTCCCGTGCTGGAGGATGTTTTCGAACAACTGGCCCCGGGCAATGCCTATATCGTGGCCGGTAGGCTGGAACTCGACCTCGGCAAGATCCCGAAATCCGGGGGGCCGGAGGTCATTTCGTCCAGGCTCAGGGAAATCCTTTCAGAAAAACTTGCCGACCTGGCCGCAAGAGACCTTCCTCTCGATAAGGATATAAAAAAGCCTGCCGCAAATGGAGATTCAGCAGAAGAAGCAGCATACGGCAAGCAATCCCCTGAAGAGCACCGCATCAGTCTTCTGCTCCGGTTCTTACGCAGCGGGCACTTCAGCTGGCAGGCCGGTAGCGGAACATCTGCAGTTCAGCTTTACGATCAAATTGGGGCAAAAAATGAGAAGCTGCTCTTCGATGCCCTGGAGAGCGAATTCAGGACATCGCCAATATCCCTGATCCGTTTTCTGCAACAAATGAAGGCCGAACAACGCAAGTCTTTTTATGCTTCCAGGCTACCGGGCCTCCGGAAAGTATTGGATGAAACCGGCCTGATCATGGCCAGCCTCAGTCTGCGTTCAGGAGCTGCACCTGCCCTCGCCTATACCTTTATGGTGCGTGTAAAAGCCATGATCATCCGTAATGCATTGGCAGGAAAAACACTTCTAAGCCTCAAAGAATTGATCAGGGAGGAAAAAGATCAGCTTATTAAAATGATCCCTGAAGGGATGATCTCCCTGCCACCGGGTGCAAGGCCTTTTGAAACCGCAGCAACGGATCCTCCGATCCTAAACATGATCATGGATCTGATCAGGGAAAAACTCCTGCCGGGAGAAAGCATGAAAAAGCGCTCCTCCCCTCCGTCAAAACAAGCCCTTTCCGCAAAGGACGAAAAACCGGAAAAACGCCACTTAAAAAGAGATAAACAGGATGATACCCTGAGCTTGCCGGAAGAAGAAATTCTTATTCTAAAGGAGGACGAATGTACTGCAAGACCGGATGAGGAACTGGAGAAAGGACTGATGGCCATGCACGGCGGACTGGTATTGCTGCATCCCTACCTGGCGAAACTTTTTACGGCCCTCGATCTGCTGGAAGGAGATGCTTTCAAAGGCATGCTCGCGCAGTACGAGGCTGTATTTGTACTGCATTTCCTGGCCGGGGGCGATCAGCCGGTGGAAGAACATGCCTTACTCATCCCGAAAATACTTTGCGGATTGCAAACAGACCGGCCCCTGCCTTCCGAATTCCCATTAAAAAAACAGACTCTCACAGAATGCCGGAATCTGCTGCAGGCCGTGATCAAAAACTGGGACGCCCTGGGTTCCACATCCGTAAAAGGCCTGCAGGATAGTTTTCTCCGGCGGGAATGCCTGATCCGGAAAACAGACGAAAATTATGAATTCTTCTTTGAGCGCAAGGGAATGGATGTACTCATCGACCGCATCCCCTGGGGCATTTCCATGCTCAAATTAAAATGGACACCTTATCTTATCAATGTATCATGGTAGCACCGGATCAAATACTGGCCCAGCACCTCCGGGAGGAGATCTCCTGGCTGAAGAATGTGATCAACCGCAGGCTGAAAAGCCATTTCGATGCTNNATGCTGAAGCGGGAAAATTTGATCTGAGCGAGCTTCCCCCGCCCTCCCACAAGGGCATTTCGGGGCTTACCAAAATTATTGCCGCAGGGAAGCTTAAGGCCGAAGAACGTCTGGTGCTGATCCTTGCGCTGGTGCCCCACCTGCAGCCGGATATCCTGGATGTATTTTTCACCCGGAACAACCCCCTTGAAAGGGGCTATACCGAGTTCGGGGGAATCAAGGGCCATTATTTCAGCGGTTTTCTCCCCACCGGGGAAACGGCCATGTTCCTTCTTGCCGGAAACGATCCTGCTTTACGGCAGGCCGGGATGCATATGTTCGACCAGGACCATCCGTTCGCCCGGCAACATATCCTTGCCCTGCATAATCCTCATCCCGGGGAACCCCTGCTCAGTGGTATGCTGCAGCTTTCGGAGGATCTGGCGGATAAACTCACCGCCGGTAAGTCGCGCAAACCCAAATTCAGTGCCGATTTCCCGGCCGCCCGGGTCAGCACCGAAATGGAATGGAAAGACCTGGTGCTGAACCAGAATACCCGTACCCAGCTTTCGGAGATCAAGGCCTGGATCATGCATGGGGATACCCTCATGCACGACTGGGGACTGAAAAAGATCATCAAGCCGGGCTACAAGTGCCTCTTCTATGGCCCCCCGGGAACCGGGAAAACCCTCACGGCCACCCTTATCGGGAAGATCCACAAAAGGGATGTGTACCGCATCGACCTTTCGATGATCGTGTCGAAATATATCGGGGAAACCGAGAAGAATCTGGCCAGGGTGTTCGACCGGGCCGCGGCCAAGGACTGGATCCTCTTTTTCGACGAAGCCGATGCCCTCTTTGGAAAACGCACAGAAGTAAGCGATTCGCACGACCGCTATGCCAACCAGGAAGTTTCTTACCTCTTGCAGAAACTCGAAGACCACGATGGATTGGTGATCCTGTCGAGCAATATGAAAAAGAATATTGATGAGGCCTTTCTCCGGCGTTTTCAGAGCATCATATATTTCCCCATGCCTTCGGCAGAAGAGCGGGAAAGCCTTTGGAAGAATTCCTTTTCCGATAAGTCGGAACTGGAAAAAGATATTTCACTCAAACATCTTGCAGAAGAATATGAGCTTTCGGGAGGATCCATTGTGAACGTGGTCAGGTTTGCCTCGCTGGCCGCCCTGAAGAACGAAACAAACAGGATCAAAAAAGAATGGATCATGACCGGAATACGGAATGAATTCCTGAAAGCCGGAAAAACTTAGGATCATGGACAGAACGAACATAAAAACTTCCATACCGCCTGAACGGTCAAGGGCCATTGCGAATAACATTCAGGCGAAAAAGGAGAAAACTCCTGACCGGCCCGGAATGCCTTTCATTCAGACGAAACTCCGCATCGGCCAGCCCGGCGATGTTTATGAGCAGGAAGCCGACCGCGTCGCATCCAGTGTCATGCGGATGGGATCGAATGAGCTTCATCGCCAGCCCATGGAAGAGGAAGAAGAGATGCTGCAGACGAAGGA
>NPIE01004940.1_pt1 | contig 25431 bp, 23 predicted proteins | sample 8637661 | NCBI WGS metagenome assembly NPIE01 (sample SAMN07420842, study PRJNA396082) | bioreactor metagenome | isolation source: sample BA12 brine-fed electro-methanogenic bioreactor BA | place: Japan: Kochi | collected 2016-12-09 | reverse complement strand
GTTTGAATGATGAATTCTGAGTTCTTGGGCTCATGGGCTCAAGAGTTCAAAGGTTGAGAGGTTGAGACGTTTAGACGTTCAGAGGTTGAGACGTTGAGGCTCGCTGCGCTCGCTGTTCATGGGCTCATGAGTTCAAGGGTTCATGGGTTCATGGGCTCATGCTTCGAATATAAGATAAATTAGATATTCAGATTCCGTGATGGATTTTCCCCCCGCCCCGGGGGTAAAAATACAGCCGCTTTTGGCCTTTGTCAATTTTATATTGTTAATTATATATGCTAAAACATGATAATTATGCGTGTATCACGTTAGTTCAATCAACATAAACCGGTTGTGCTTCGTTTTCATTCCCAAGAAATTTACAAAGACCGAAAATTCCAAAAATTAAATATGAATATTGAGTTGGAGACTTTTATCAACTTTGATCCCGGCACACATTAATCACAACAAATCTTATCAGGATTCAGAATATTTTTGGGATCAAAAGCATTCTTAATATTCCGTAAAAGCTGCATATAATCATCACCGGCCGTTGCTTTCAAATATTCTCTTTTAGCATACCCGATACCGTGCTCGCCTGATACATGACCGCCCAGCTCTTCCCCCTTCGCATAAAGGCGGTCAAAAGCCGCTTTCAATTTACGTTTGTAGGTTTCGTCATCCATCTCGTCTTTCAACAGATAAACATGAAGATTCCCGTCACCGGCATGCCCAAAACTGGCGATTCGAATATCCAGATCTTTTTCGATTTCCCGCGTAAACCGGATAAAGGTTGCAACATTTTTTCTGGGGACAACCACATCACACTCATCCATTTCTGTTGTAGATGATTTGATCGCTTCCAGAAAAGCGCCCCGAGCACTCCAAATAGATTCCTGCCGTTCCTGTGTATCTGAAATAAAAACATCGATTGCACCTGCATCAAGACAGATATGGGCTACTTTTTCGTATTTTTTTTCAACATCTTCCCGGGTATTCCCGTCAAACGTAAGTAGTATATAAGCATCAGATGTGGCATCAGGGAATTTCTTTCCCAGATAATCTTCCGCATTCAGAATAACCCGCCTTTCCATGTATTCAATTGCCGTAGGTATATTTTTTGATTTAATAATTTTTGGAACCGTTTCTATTGCCATTTCCAATGTAGGGAAAGGAACCAGAAGGCTGATAGCCACTTTAGGAAGGGGTAAGAGTCTAAGAATTGCCTTTGTTACAATACCGAGCGTCCCCTCCGAACCGATAATCAGATCTTTCAGACTGTATCCCGAGCTGTCCTTAACAATTTTTCCTCCCATTTGTACCACATTTCCGTTGGGAAGAACGACTTCAAGTCCCCGGATAAAATCACGGGTAACCCCATATTTTACGGCCCTCATTCCTCCTGCATTGGTATTAATATTTCCACCAATTGTAGCACTTTTTTCTCCGGGATCGGGAGGATAAAACAGATCATGTGCTTCTACATATTTTGAAATTTCCATGAGCAGAACGCCCGGTTCAACCGTCAGAGTGAGATTGTCTTCATCCAATTCAAGAATAGAGTTCATCCGGACAAGGCTCAAAAGAATTCCGCCTTTTACGGGAACGGCAGCCCCAACCAGACCGGTTCCCTGTCCTCGCGGCGTAACGGGAATATTGTTTTCCCATGCATATTTCATTATTGCCGAAACCTCATCACGACTCTGGACTTCCACGACTACATCGGGATAGCGTCGGATCCCTGCCAGTTCGTCATGACTGAAATCCTCATGGATATCCGATCCGTATATAACTCGGTCAGAACCGCATATTTTTTTTAAAAATTCAATATCTTTATGCGTTATTTTCTTATATGCAGTCACGTTTTAATTCTCCTTTTCCTGTCTATTACGAGAACTGAACAGGAATCTGTTTCAATAACTCAGGAATGATCTCATACAGATCGCCGATTATTGCATAATGTGCGACATCGAAGATAGATGCGTTGGGATCCGTATTGATGGAAATGATCGTATCGGAATTATTCATACCAGCTACAAACTGAACAGAGCCCGAAACACCGCATGTGATAATCAATTTTGGTTTCACGGTTCTTCCGCTGAGTCCGATCTGTGTTTTTGGATCTGTCCATCCGGCCTCAATCAGAGGACGGGTTGTGGCCATCATACCACCCAGTCTGTCTGCAAGTTCTCGGACCATTTTTAGATCTGCTTCTTTTTTAATTCCTTTACCCGCAACAACGATGACTTCCGCATCTTCAATTGAGGCAACTTTCTCTTTTTTACGGACTTCAAGAACGCGTATTCTGCTTTTCAGACGCTCGCCCGGGATAGATTCATAAACAATGTCACCGGATGGTTGATCGGATTTTTCCGGTGCGTTAAAAATCTTATAACGTACAGTAGCAAACTGAGGCCGGTGATTGGGTGTATGGATATGGGCCATAATATTTCCTCCAAATGCCGGACGGATCTGATCAAGATCCGTATTTTCCTGAACATCAAGGATAGTGCAGTCGGCTGTCAATCCCGTACGGAACCGGGCAGCAATCCGAGGTGCCAGAGAACGTCCAACAGTTGTGCCCCCTACAAGGACAATTGAAGGACGAACCTTCCGAATAAAATCCTCAAAAACAGCTGAGTATGGCTCAATCCGAAAGTCTTTAAGTTCGTTATGGTCATAAACAAAAATTTTATCAACCCCGTAATGACGGAGTTCTTCAGCTTTATCTTTGATTTGATCTCCCATAAACAGACAGTAAACCGGATGGTTGATCTTTGAAGCCATCTCCCTGGCTTTGCCTAATAATTCAAGCGTTACGGGATGAATTTTCCCTTCCACATGATCTGTGTAAACGGCGATACCCCGCCATTCGTCCTTATTCACTTGCGGTTTGTCTTCTTCCACCCATTCAAAAACTTCCGGATATTTCTTAATACAAATCCGGCACATTTTGCACGCAGCATTAATGCTGAGATAACTGTTCACATAATCAAGGGCATGAAAAGGACACATTTCGATAAGATGTTTTGGATCGTGGATTTTTTCCTGATGTATAACAATTTTCGGCATGATCACTCCCGGATGAATTTCAGTTCTTTAAGCTTATCAGCCAGTCTTTTCCCTAATACAACCCCTTTGTCGTTCCAGATTTCGCTTACCTGATTTTTGGGAGGGGGAAAAACTTTTAACACCTGTGTCGGTGAACCGTTTAACCCATAATGATAAACATCCTGATCTTTTAAATCCTTAAATGTGATATAAGGGACATCTTTATTCAGCGTTTTCAATTTTAATTTGAAAGAGGGAAGTCGCGGCGTATAAATTCCTTTTTCTACAGTAATCAGACACGGAAAAAGCACTTCCTGAATCTCTACTGTTTCAGGCATATCCATTTCTACCGTAATTAGTTTATCCGTGATGGATAATATTTTCCGGACATTGGAAACATGGGGTACGTCAAGATATTCGGCAATTTCGGGTCCAACCTGTGCCGTATCGCCGTCTGTTGTCATTTTGCCACAAATAATCAGATCAAATTTTCCCAGTTTTCTGATTCCCTGAGACAGCGTGTAGGCCGTTGCCAGCACATCAGCTCCGGCAAATTTTCGATCCGTCAGCAAGGCTCCTTCATCTGCCCCCATCATATACGATTCGCGAATAACCTGTGCTGCCTGAGGTGGTCCCATACTTAAAACTGTTATTTTTCCCCCTTTTTCCTCACGAATTTTGAGGGCAGTTTCCAAAGCATACAAATCATAGGGGTTAATTTTGGAATCAATGCCTTCCCGTTTAAGCACACCGGTCTTTTCATCAACTTCTACGTCTGATGTCCCCGGGACCTGTTTGATGCAGACAAGAATATTCAAATGCAAGACTCCTTTTTATCAGTCCTAAAAAATTATCAATCTTTGAAATTTAAGACAAAATTTGGTCAGCTTCATTGCTTTTCATGCTCACATGCACGAAAGTCCGCAATTATAGAAGAATAGCCACGACCAGAATTCCGGCAAACGTTATCATTAACGGGAAGATGGCTACACTGAATTTTTTGGAAGAAGGATCTTCAAAAACCTGGACATCAAATTCATGGATTGTCGCTTTCCCATGGGCATCAATGCACTCAACACGAAAAGTATTCATTCCGCGTTCGCTATGTCTCGGTTTCCACGTAATCAAACCGGTCTGTTCATTTAATTCAGCCCAACGGGGCATTTTAACCGCATTATACCGAACTTTATCACCGTTCAAATCTTCAGCAGTGATCTGATATTTGTAATCATAGCCTGTCAGAGCCACGATGATCGGTTTACTGGTAATTTCCGGCGGGATATTGACAAACACTTTAAAGGTCTGCGTATCCGTCTGATACCCGTCACTCACCTCAATTTCAAATGGCCAGAATCCTTTTTGTTCAATGCCGGGTGACCACATGATTGTCCGTGTGGAGGGATAAAGCCGTACACCTTTGGGAGCAGATATCAGTCTGATTTCCATATCCTGTTCTGCATTCAGATCTTCAATCTGAACCTTATACTGCCACACATCACCCTGGTGAATAATATTATCCGGGATGGATACAATACGGGGGGGGCTGTTGACAAAAACATCGAATGTCAATGTATCTGATACAATGGCATCCGTAGCGCGGATTGTGACGGGATACGTGCCGAACTGAAATGGTTTCGGTTTCCATGATGCTAATCCGGCTTCATTCAGGCTCAATCCTTCCGGTCCTTTTATCAATGAAAATTCTACTTTTTTATCACGCCAGATTCGGTGAACCGGCAGATAATCAACCGGTTTTCCTAAAATTCCTGAAAAAATCTCTTTCAGTGTTACCTGTCCGGCATAACGGGGATCAACTTCAATAAAGAGATCCGGACCTGCATGAAACAGATGGCGTACAGCAGGTCTGACATCTGTTGTGCCTCCATCCTGAGATTCTTTTTTCATGACCGGGACAGATTGCCGGCGTAAAAAGGTTTTTATCTGCTCTTCAATCCTGTCGAATTCGTCTTCATGCTGTACTCGGATACGATAAAGAAAAGTTGCGTTTTTATCGTTATAATTAAGCTGCAAAGACCATATACTGTCCGTATAGGCTGCAGACACTTGAGGCGGGACAATTTTCACAGGATCATTGACATAAAGCATAATTCTCACCGAGTCACGGGCGAAACCGTCATTGGCAATAATGGTAAGCTGGTGATAATCGTAATCATCCTCGCCAACCGTCCAAACCACGCGTCCCAGACTGTCCACATGGGCCGGAGGAGAGTTTTTGCCAATGGAAAAGCGAATCCGGGCATCTTTGTTTTTATCGTCTACCGCGGTTTCGTATCCGAAAATATCCCCGGGCATTAAAATCCGGTCTGCAGGTTCGCTGGTAATACGAGGAGGACTGTTAACATACAAATCCAGAGTCTGTCTGTCTGATGACATATTGTCATTCACGGAAACCACCACCCGGTGTGAATCAAGCAGGGTTAAATCCGGTGTCCATTTTATAATACCGTTTTGAGATATTTCCATCCCTTTCGGTACCGGTTCATTTAAAACAAATCGGGCTGTTTTTACCTGCCGCACCCGGTAATGGGGCAGATTTTTTACCGGCACATCCAGACATCCCGCTAAAATTTCACCCAGCGTAATATTGGCCGGATTCTCTATGGGTTTCAATGTTATTAAAAGATTATTTGAATAATAGTCAATCATCTCAATCAAAGGTCTTACATTCACAAAACGGTTTGCTGCACTCTCTCTTTCCACAGATATTCGTTCTTTTTTAAGAATGGCATCCGGATCAACTTTAACGGGTCTTGTGAATGTATATTCAAACAAATGATCGTTATTTTTATCATTGACTGTCAGGGGATACTGCCAGGGCCTGTTTACGGGAAGTACGGATGATGTAGGTGAAGAGGAAATTTCTATGGGATGATTAACATATATCATAAACCGGGCAGAATCTACGGAAAAACCATCTGTTACCCGAATTTTTGCTATATTGGCATCGAGATGCTCCATGCCCGGAGTCCAGTGAACTCTGCCGTCCTGTGTAATATATCCGCCTTCAAGACCTTCTAGTTCAAATTGAAATTCAGGATTCGTATTTTTATCTGAAAGCTCAATCTCAAAAGAAAATGACTTGTTTACGGTTGTTGGAAGCATGCGTTCTTTATTGATAATTTTAACCGGATCATTGACATAGATCTTCCAAATATAACGGGTTGTGTCGTTCCGGTCACTGATAGATAAGTATACAGAATGAGAATCGAGCTGATTAGGCATTACGCGCCAGGCAACCAATCCCGTCCTGAAATTGTAAACAGCTCCTTCAGGCGCTATCCATTCCAGATTGAGCGTTCCGGGGTCAAGTCTGTCAAGCTCAACATTCCGCGTAAAAATCTCATCCGGCTCCAAAACGGCATCATACGTCATACGACGATTCCGAACCCTGGTCATTATATCGGTCTCCGGTTCCTCCGGAGGAAGAATAACCAGCGTGTCCGGTTTACTTTCTGTTTTTTGAACCTGAACAACAACATCTGTTTCTTCAGGATCCTGCAAAAGTGACTGGAGTTCACGAATCAAGGCTTCTTTTTCACGTGCAGTAATCTCTTCTTCAACCTGTGGCGGCGTGATTTGAAGCGTTGTAATCTTTAGAGCGGTATTCCCCGGGGTTGCTCCGGCAGCATATGTCAATCCCTGTTTCTGATTGTACCGATACCCTTTATTCGGCTGAAATGTGATGGGAATGCTTGTTGAATATTGATACTCTCCTGATTGAGAATTCCTTTTCCAGATACTAACGGAATCTCTTTGAAACGTTATGATTGATTTGCTGTCAGATCCAATGAGCGAGAAGGGCCTGTTTATCTTAAGGGGTGACATTACCAGACCTTTTTCCGGATCATTTTTCAGTAATGCTGCCTGTTCTCTCTCGTTAATTAGTAAAACATCTTCAGGGAATGATTGGCGGGGACTTAAGCTGTGGATACGAAGTTCTTTAACGCTGAAATTTATCGTCTCCGTGCTCAATCTGGCCTTTTCAACACTTTTCCCCTCCTGGGGAGCAACCAGTGTAAATTCATAAGAGGACCTGCCTGAATTCTGCATATTAAACAGAACATCTGCCAGTGGATGTCTGTCCCAGCGAACGGCCGTAAAATTCAGAATTCCGGCCTGGGATAAAAAGGTGTCGGAACGAATTTCCAATCCGATATCCCAACGGCTTTTCTGCAACGGTCCGGTACGTTTAAGAACATAAATTTTACGTGTTGAACCTCTAAACAGGATAGCGGCTTCCATAATCTGATCGCTTGTATAGTAACCGGGAACAATTTTTGCCGGTTGAGCACGCGTTATCCGATCAATATTCAAAGCAACGGTTGTTGTGGGTGCGTTAGGAAACGTTTCACCGTTCCATTCATAAACTCTCATCCAGTCTATATCGCTGCTCCCGCGGGGAACAACATCATTTATTAAAAGCAGACTTATCTCAGGACGTCCGTTGTTATCCAGATCGGTTACGACAAAATCGCTGAAATACCCCTGACGATTATCCGGGTACGAGACTCTCCATAATTCATCAAAATTGTTGTCTCCGGTTAGACGAAAAACAACAAGTGTCGATTTTCCTCTGAACTGGGATGGGGGAGATAAAAGAGCAGAAACCACCGTTGACGTTTCATCACAAAGCGCATCAATTACAATCCACTTTTCAACGGTCTGGCCTGAAAGCGGTATTTCCCACACGGGTGCAGTATAACCTCGCCCTATGAATAAGAGCGTGAACACAAGAACCATGATATATCTTTTCATAGGCTCCACTCATGTATAGCTTAAGGAAAATTGATGTTAAAGCCGTTTATATTCAACCTTATCAATATAGGTTCACACCCTTATAAAATCAAGTGAAATCACCGGTTTTCACAAAAAATAATATTGATATATAGGGACTTATAAGACTAAATTTAAAAAGTCAGAATAATGAATGCAGGGGAATATTTGAAAAGCATCAAACGAATATCAATTATTATCTTTTCACTAACGTTACTAACGGACGCTTATTCTTCGCCGGAGAGTACCATTTTTGACAGCGGCATTTCATATTCACCCCTGATTTTGAATCTTCGCGGGGAAGGATTGGAAAACTTGCCCCAGTTATATGCCGGTCCCGGAAAAGTATGGCTGGGGGAAGATCTCTCAGGATACTGGATTTTACAGGGAATTGACGGTTATGTTCGATTTGTCGGAAATCTGGTCATCGGTGCTGAAATTCATGCAGGAAAGAAAAATTTTACGGCCACGGCCAACGATACATCCCTTTTTGCCGATACCCAATTGACAGCTCTGGGGGCATATCTGGAATGGGGTGTTCCTGCGGGAAGACGCTTTGAAGTATTGGTAGGAACAGGTGCCGGCCTGAACAGAATGATACTTCATTATTCCATGGTTAAAACCGTTTCATCATGGGATAATCTATTCAATCCGGCAATGTCACCCATGACCATGACAAGTCTGAATTCGGGCTTTCATTTTTATATCCGTCCGTATATTTCCCTAAAATATCGTATAATGGATAAGCTGGGTTTTAAAATTGCAACGTCTATGATGATTGCACAATATCCCCAGTCCGGATGGACATTGAACGGACATGTTCCCCTGGGAGATGGAAAGGAAATCCGGCTTATGTCACCGGGATTTCATTTGGGACTAATATTGGGATTATGACAATGAAAATTTTATTTCGGCTGTTATTACTGATATGTCTGACTATACCGCTTGCCGCTTCAACAGACTTTTATGATCAGTTTCAGGGCGGCGGAATCGCTTATGCTCCGAGCCTGGTTGTCTACGGTAAAAATGAATTTACATTCCCCGGGATGAATATTCCCTATGATTTCACGGGAAACCTTTATTTTCACGGGCTTCAGGGATGGGGAGATATTAATGACCGGTGGCGTATTGGAGCAGCACTTCTGGCAGGTGACGGAGAACAGTCCGAATCCTCCGGAGGAATGGTGAAATATGCTTCATTTTCGCAGGTTAGCGGCTTTCTCTTTTTGGAATTTATTATGCCCGTTTCTTACAGCTCCCAGTTTACACTCAACCTGTCAGGCGGAGTAAGCGCTTTGTCTGTAGAGTATTTTGAATCCACACCCACCCGGGACTGGCTTACCCTTTTTGTAGGCCCTCTTACCACAACAAGGTTAACTGCCCGGCAAATCCCAACATTTATGCCGCAAATTTCATTTTTATATCAATTCTCTCCCCGGGCCGGAATCAGAATTAACGGAGGAGCTCTTTTTTATATTGTTGATACCAGTCAGTGGAAAGTCAACAGCAGGGTTTCCATATCCAACGCAAATAACGGAGAATTGCTGAAAGTAACAGCCCCGATTGTTCAAGCCATGGTTTATTTTGGGATGTAAATTCCCGGTTAACGATCAGACTCTTGTTTAAACATCCAATTTAATAAATCAGGATCGGCATACGCCGGTTTCCATGAAGCATGACCTGCATCATCATATTCGGTATAGCGGTAATCCGCTCCAACACGTTCAAGTGCCAAAGCCATATTGCGCGAGAGTTCAACCGGTACGGCTCTGTCGTCCGCGCTGTGGAAAAACCATACAGGAATATCTTTGATAATTTCAGCCTGTGATGTGTCGCCACCCCCGCAAATCGGCGCAGCGGCAGCAAAGTAATCCGGCCAGCGCATCAGCATATCCCATGTTCCAAAACCTCCCATGGACAAACCTGTAATATAAATTCTGTGCGGATCAACCGGATATTTTTCCATAAGATAATCCAGCAAATCTTTCACCAGGGATATACTTTCGGAGGCTTTTTCCGGCATGTGATGAATCGTTTCATTCCAGGGTGCTTCCACCCAGCGCTTTCCTTCCGGACACTGAGGAGCAACAACAAAACAGGGGTACCTTTTCGCATTTTCCGGTTCAAGAAAGATAGTTGTTCCATGAGTCAACTGCTTTTCATTATCGCTTCCCCGCTCGCCTGCACCGTGGAGAAAAAGAACCAAAGGATATGAACAATTCCTTTTTACGTGAACCGGCTCCAGAAAACGGTATAAAAGCGTGTCCTCGTCAACAATATGGTTTTTATACTCATATACCGGAATTGCCGGCTTGGACGGCCATAAAAATATGATCAGCAACGCCAAAACAAAAAATATTGGAGCTAAAAACCATTTTTTCATCATAATTGACCCGCTTTCTTCTTTAATGAGTATATATCCATCGGATTGACAACGGTGTTGGGTTTATTCAGATCGGCACGGATTCTCATAAAAGCCATCCCTGCATACTGCTTCCTTTTTTGTGTTTTTTTCAACCATTCATCCCAGGGAGTGTCAAAAGTTGTCCACTGACTGTTTGACGATTCCCGAATGATCAGCTTCCCGTCTTTTTTGATAACCATCACCATATGGGCAGAAAAGATGTCTGTTTTATCAGCCAGGAGTAAAGAAGCAATATCACCGTTCCTGAGATTATCCCTGATTTTATCCAAATCTTTTATGGGGATGTAATCGATTGTTATTTTCCGATCAGGTTTGACATATCTCAGGTCAGTAATCCCCTTCCCTTTAAAAAACGTTTCATGGGAAATCGTCCGGGTCATGGTTTTCGTATATTGTCCTCCTGTTGACCGGCTTACATCGTCAAGAAGCCATTTATTTTCTGGCAGCCAGTCTCCCATTGTATAGTGATTTCTTGTACGCATACCGATAATCCCGTTTTGATAACGAATTTGCTGGAGATTGTTGAAAAAATTATCCCAGCTGTCAGAAATTGACAATGCCAGAACATGTTCACAATATACCATGCAGTTCGTGGAATCCAGATTCATCAACGGCCAACTTTCATAGAGCGCCCATTCGCCATCTCCGGTGGATGTCCAGCTGTACGGCATTCCTAAAAACAATTCTGAATAAAAGGCAATCCGATCTGTAATTGAGAGGTTTTCCGCCGCTTTCATTTTCATCATATCATCAATCTGTAGTGATGTCATCGCTGAAATCGTTGACGTATTCTGGGGAATTTTCTGAGCTTGTGAAGGTATGGCAAAGAATAATGTAATTATTAAGATTGCTCCCGGTACAACAAAACACTTCTGCATACGATTCTCCCTGATATTATTAGGGTAAAATTAGTTTAATCCCAGGGAAAAGTCTAATTAAACCGAACTGACCAATTACAGTTATGGGTAATAATAAGTAAAATTTCCGTTCTCTTATGACAAATAAATACTTTAGATTCAACATATGACCGGGAAGAAATTACACGTACTACCCACTATGAAAGCTGCAGTCTTTCATCATGCCTATGAACCCCTATCCATCGAAGACGTCCCTTTAAAACCCCTGAAAGAATCAGATGTTCGGGTAAAAATTGAAACCTGTTCGATATGTCATACAGATCTTCAGTTTGTGGATCGCGGTTTGGCAACATACAAAGAACCTCCCATAATACTCGGTCATGAAATAGCCGGCGCAGTCGAAGAGACCGGCAAAAAAGTAACCGCATATCTTCCCGGAGACCGTGTAATTGTACCGGCAACCATCAGTTGCGGAACTTGTCTTTTCTGTAAATCCTGGAATGAAACCCAGTGTGAAAACCTTAAAATTCCGGGTAACCATATTGACGGCGGTTACGCCCAATTCATTACCGTGGATCAGCGCCATTTAACCCGTCTGCCTGATGAATTCTCCTTTGAACTGGGAAGCCTGATAAGTAATGTATTGGTAGGAGCATATCATCTGGTATTTGACAGGGTGAATATCCGTCAGGGGGAAACCGTGGTAATTTTCGGTTGTGGCGGTTTCGGTTTGTCGGTTTTACAGATGGCCAAACTAAAGCATGCACACGTATACATGGTTGATATTTTCGACTGGAAACTGAACATTGCCCGGGATTACGGTGCAGACGGCGTATTGAATTCAAATAAATGCCGGGTCTGTGAAGAGGGTGTTTGTGAAATGCTTAAAGGAAAAGCAGATGTGGTTATTGAAACCATTGGCACGCCGCGGACACTCGTTCAGGCAATAAATGTTCTTCATAAAGGGGGAAGAATGGTGCTCAGCGGCTACGCAGACAACACTCTTCCTTTTCTCGTCAGTAAAATTATTATGGATGAAATTAAACTGATCGGATCTGTTGGAGCACCCATTCGTGAAATTCCCGATGTCATCAAACTTCTGAAAGATCAGAAAATCCGCTGGGAAGAAATGATCTCCGGACATTTTACCCTGGATAAAATCAATGAAGCCTTGAATACGCTTCGGATGGGACAATCCATTCGAACTGTTGTCCATCCCAACAAAACAGACTTATAATAATGAGTAATCAAATAATGTCAGATTTTTATTGTGACTTTGATCTTGAAACATTGGAATCGCGAGGTAAAAAAGATTACAGGTCCGTTTTCCAGGTGGATCGTGATAGAATTCTTTACAGTCCTTCATTTAGAAAACTTCAAAGTAAAACCCAGGTGTTTTTAAGCGGGACCTATGATTTTTACAGAACGAGGCTTACTCACAGTCTTGAAGTTGCCCAAATCGGCCGGGCAATCGCCAATGTGCTGAATCAGAATATTCTGAAAGAGAAAGCCATTGATACAGATTTAATTGAAGCGATCTGCCTGACTCATGATATTGGCAACCCTCCTTTCGGACATGCCGGTGAATCAGCCCTGAACATGCTAATGAAAGATGCAGGCGGTTTTGAAGGCAATGCCCAAACGTTGAAAATCATCACAGAAAAAATTCATGATACCGGTGACGGAAGTGAAGGAATGAAACCCAGCCGGGCATTCCTTGATGGTATCATGAAATATAAAATCCTCTGGTCGGAAAGTGACCGAAGCGGAAAATTTCTTTATGATGACCAAAAAAAGTATCTGAAATTTTTAAGTCCTGACGATAAAATCCATAGGGAACGAAGTCTGGAATGCAGCATTATGAACTGGGCCGATGATGTGGCATATGCTCTTCATGATCTTCTTGACGGGTTTCAGGCCGGATTTATATCGCGAAAAAGCGTTTATGAATGGGCCATGCAGAATGACCTTGATCCGGAAGAAGAATCCTGGGTCAGCAGCCTTTATGACCCGCTTGAGTACAAATCCCGGTTTGAGCGCTTTATCGCAACAAGAACCGGGGATTTTATTGAAAATGTGTCGTTGTCTGAAACAGACCATCCTATGAAAAACATCAGTAACCGGTATAAATATCAATTGATTATTCCTGCTGAAATTGAACGGGAAAATAATCTTTACAAGAAGATTGCTGTGGATCTCATGTTTAAATCACCCCGGCTGGAACAGGTGGAATTTAAAGGACAGTATATACTTGAGCGGATTTTCAAAACTTTTTTAAGCGGAAAACCGGACGATTTTCACATCAATCGGCGAATCCTTCCCGAAGAAGTCAGGCAAATCATTAAAAATACTGACGATATTAATTACGGGTTTTCTGCTCGTATCATTTGTAATTATCTCGCTGAACAAACGGATCAATCCCTTCCCCGCCTGTATAAACGTTTATTTGACCCGGATTACGGGTCGTTCTCTGATATCATATGAAAAAGCTGATTGTCTGGACACCCGGTGAGATTGAATATGGAACTGCGTGGCATTGGCAGAAAAAGATCCATGCTCTTCGCCGGGAAGAAAAACTGTCCGATACACTCATACTTCTTGAACACCCTCATGTTTATACCATAGGCCGGCACGGAGACCGGAGAAACATCCTGTTTGATGAAAAAACCTTACGGGAAAAGCGTGTTTCCGTTTATCCCGTTGACCGGGGAGGTGACGTAACGTATCACGGTCCGGGACAACTGGTCGGATATCCAATTTTTAATTACCGCCAACTCGGTTTTTCAACCCGTTTGTTTGTTCGTGCGGTTGAAGACCTGATTCTGCAATACCTTACAGATTTAGGGTTCAAGCCCTGCCTTGATCCTCAATATCCCGGTGTTTGGATAGGACAAAATAAAATTTGTGCGATCGGTTTACGCGTGGTGAATGATATTTCCATGCATGGTTTCGCCTTAAACATTAATCCGGATCTGTCACTTTTCTCCGGGATAATTGCCTGCGGCATTCAGGGCAGAGGCGTTACATCCTTTGAAAAGGAAAATATTAAAATCCCGGATAATGAAACGGTTTATTCCCGGATATCAGAACTCTTTATACAAAAATTTGGATTTGACGCCTGTCAAAGATTCTCAGATTCATCCGTTGACCCGCTCATAAGCTGAGTCGGAGATTCTTCGCCTTCCTCGATTTCAACATTGGAAATTCGTTCAAAGGATTTACTGATTTTTTCAGTGGATGTATGGATTTCCTTTACATCCTTCTGAACAGTGTCAATATGTCTGGTCAGGTTATCCCATCTTGAACGGTATCGTTTGAAATCAATTGCAAGCTTCGTTATTTCACGTTGGATTATATCTGCGTATTCTTTGCGTTTCATGTCATTCAACACTGTTTGAGTCGTGTTCAGAAGGGCAAGAAATGTTGAGGGGGAAACAATGCTGACTTTCTTTCTCCATGAGTAATCTACAAGGTCAAAGTGATACGCATGCAGCTCGGCAAAGATAGCTTCCGCAGGGAGAAACATAATTGCCTGCGTAGATGTTTCTGCAGGAATGATATATTTTGATGCAATATCGTCAATGTGTTTCCTAATATCCCGTTTGAACTGTTCCATGCTCCGTTTTTGCCCCGGTTCATCTTGTGAACGATCCATCATACGTTTGAAATTTTCGAGAGGAAATTTTGAATCAATACAGATCATCCCGGTTGGCTCGGGAATGAATAGCACGGCATCAGCAACCGTTCCGTTGGACAGGGTATGCTGAAGACGGAAAATCTGATCATTTTTTGCTCCGAAAACAGCGGATAAAATCTGATGGAGCTGCACCTCGCCAAAAATTCCCCGGCTTTTTTTATCCGTCAGAATATCCTGGAGAGAAATAACATTGGTAGATAAACTGTCAATCTTGCGTTGTGCTTCATCAATTTTTGCCAGTCTTTCGATAACATTATTAAACGTCTCATTCGTCTTTTTGAACCCTTCATTCAGATTCTCCAAAACTTTCCGGTCTATCTGGGTCAGCTTGCTTTCTGTTGTCTCCGTCAATTTTTCAAAATTTCGCGTGAGAATCTGGTTCAGATTATCCTTGAACTGTCCGAAATCCTCCGTCAATTGCCGGCTGCTTTTCCCTGTTGTATTGATCAATTGCTCCTGGAAATTGCTGATTTGCTGCATGGAATCAATCTTGTGTTTATGAATAAGATCGGTTAGTTCTGCAAAGAGCTTCATTTGTTGTTCTTTGAGAACTGAGCCGGTTTTTTCCGGCAAATCATCCATTTTTGCCTGAATCATGATGAGGGAATCTCTCAAAGGTGAAACGGCTTCCCGAATAACAGATTCAAGCCTTCCGGGACTCTGGCGAATCAGATTTACAATCAGGAGAATAATTATGATTAAGGCTGATGCTGCCGTAAGAATTATGCCTGTCATTGAAACACTCCGTTTATCAAAGTGGATAAAGTTAAAAAAAACTATACAGATATCATTGAATAAAGCACATCAATTCCTTGAATTAATTCAGGATTTCATCATAAATTCAATGAGTTAAAACAAAGACAGGTGAATAGCATGGATTTTCTGAGCAGATTTTATGGTGATACAATAATCTTCAAACCTAAAAATGTTCTTTTGGATGAACTGGGGACTATCCGGTTTAAGCGGGAGTTAATGACGGCTCTCGGGAAAGGGGAAATAAAAAGAATCATTATCAATCTATCGACAGTGAAGATGACAGACAGTACAGGGCTTGCAGCCCTCTTATTTGCGCGCCGGTATTCACTGGGTAAAGAGGGCGAATGTATTCTGGTTTTCCCATCCGCAAAGATTCTGAACCAATTGAAATTGTCAAAATTGACACCGTCATTTAAAATTATTGAAAAAGAAGATGAATATCTTGCGCTTAAGAAAGAGCTGGAAGAATCTCTCAATATTCCTTTACCTTCTGAAGAAGAGGAGGAGGAACAGGAAGAACTTGCAGAGGAAGAGGACAACGGACAGGATAAACTAATTTTTACCGGTACCGAAGAAACCGCCGTTCCGACAGACGAAGATTTTTCATTCGAAGAATAATTTCATGTTTTTATCAGTTGATCTTTTTCTTTTCAGGATGATCAATCAGGTCTGGATTCATCCTGTCGGGGATTGGTTTTTTCCTTTTATTACAGACTCAAAAACATGGATCCCGATTTGGGTCATTTTGGCTCTTTTACTGTTGATCAAGGGGCATCGAAAAGGAAGGGTGACACTCCTTTTAATAATATTATGCGTAGGATTAACGGATTTTACTGCAGCAAAAATAATAAAACCCACAGTAAAACGAATCCGTCCCAGCCGTCTTTTGAGAGAATACATGCCTCTTACAGAAAAAATGGGGTTTTATTTGCATAAGCAGTCAGAAGGAATAACCCTATCCCCGGCACAGACAGATTCTCTTATTATGATTCAAAATCAGGTCCGAATACTTGAAGATTCTCTGTCTCTTACTCCGGAGAAATTCAGGGCACACTCCCATATACGGATTCTTGACGGATATGGCGGACGTTGGTCTTTTCCATCGAACCATGCAGCAAATTTTGCGGCCGTTGCCTTTGTCCTTACTTTTTTCTACAGGAGACGGAAAATCATACCATGGATTGCTGTGTTTCTTGTTGCCTATTCCAGGGTGTATGTAGGACGCCATTATCCTGCTGATGTTATTTTTGGAGTGTTGTATGGACTATTTCTTGCATGGATCATCTGTTCATTATGGCAATATATGTTATACAGAAAAACACTGAAAAAAATAAAAGGCGTCTCAGAGACGCCTTAATAAAAAAGTTTGCCGTTGAAACGTCTGATTAATTAATAATGTCTTTTTTTGGTTTCATATTGATCGTCTGATTCTGCGGATGGCTGATCTCTTTTATAGCGCCGAAAGCCTGTTCGTACCGATGGATGTTTATTTCCAACGTTTTCATCAGTGCTTTGGCATGTTGAGGATTAAGAATAATCCGAGCAGCAACATTTGCCTTCGGCAGTCCGGGCAGAACCTGACAAAAATCCAGAATGAATTCTGTGGGCGAATGGGTCACAATTGCCAGGTTGGAATATTCTCCCGAGGCTTTTTGTTCGTTCAGGTTAATTTCCATTTTCTGGGTTTTGGAATTCTTTTCATCATTCATGATAAACCTCAATCATCATCATCGTCATCATCAGGATTGGAATCATCATCAGACATATTATCAATTTCAGAAGGATCAAAAACCGTATAATCATCTTGAGAATCCTGATCCTCTTCAATGTCTTTGATATATTCCTCTTCAACACTCATCATGTTATTGGAAAGAAAACCGCCGGGTTTTTGCGGGGCTTCCACATCGGCAATATCTTCTTCATCCAGTTCGTTGGTTTCATATTTCATAAAATCACTGCCATACAGATCCGTATCGAAAAAATCAATATCATCAACAATACCCTGTGCAACAAGGTATTCCAGAAACTCAATATACTTTGGGTGTCTGAGGCGTTTTTTACAATGGGGGCAAACCAGTGAATTCTGAAGGTCCTCAGCTGTGAGCGGTTCTTCGCATTCGGGACAAACAAGTTCATTAAAGTATTTTTTCATCGATGCATCTCCTAACAATTTGGGCGATAATCTACATTTCCGAAGAGTCTAATGCAATCTTTTTTTTATCAGGCAAGCCTGTCGTATAAATTCATGCGGTTTGACAGCGCATGTAAGAAAATTTTTTCGGATAAAGCAAATAAGATCAATTCAGGAAAAAAGGGGGAAAAATTACGGCAACTCAAGCCCGGCAAGTTTCAGCAGGGATTGGAACCCTTTATCGTAGGATGCTCTCCCCGACGTTTTCAACGTCATGGTAAACAGAAGATCGGTAAATTCATTATGGAATCCGAGAGACATTTCTTTCCCGCGCGTCGCAATAATATAGTGAGACAGGATAAAGGGTGTTTCGTTGAGATCAATGCAAACAGGAAAGTCTTCAGAGGGCATCTCAGGGAGCATATCTTCCGTTACCGGAAAGTTAAGAGATTTCACGGGAGGTAAAACAATGTGATTTCGGTAAAACCGCATTTCCAGGATAAAATCAGCATAATCAGCCGGAATGAGAACAGATATAGCTTTTTGTTTATCTGCCTTGAGAATATTGCCCAAATAATGGTTGACAACATGAATATTCCTGCTGTCGTTTGGAAGGGCAATTAAAACAGACCTGCCGGAATTTTTCACGGAATTCCAGTTCAGCGGCTCGTCAGGCAGAGTTATCAGTCCTTTAGATTTTAAGAGCCGGACCCAGTTATTGTAACGAAATTTTGTCAGCATAAATTCTCCGAATGTAAAATTACACGGCCTGTCAGGATTTATCAAGACCGGAATAAAATATTTTTTCCGTCTAGATTAAGGGTTATCAGTCACTTAGACAAAAACAAGAAAAAACTCCGGAAAATTTGAAAAAATAATTTTGACTTTAATATCTCTATATTGTATCATACCAATTGGTAAACACAATATCTTGTGTTAAAAAGCAGACAATAACGAGTCAACTCATCAAGGTTCCGGAGTTTCTTATGTTTGAAAAAATGTTTTTGCATCAGGGTAAACTTGCCCGTCTGATCGGTGAAAAAAAGATTGAAACCTATAAGATGATCTATGAACATCTCAAGGAATCTATAGAGCAGGGGGAGTTACCGCTCCATCCGGACTATTTATGCGGAAACGATTTGGCAAACAGCATTTACAAGAAAAAATATTTCCTCAAGGATATAAACGGCGAGTTGATTGAGAAACGTCCGGAGGATGTTTTTTGCCGCATTTCAGCATTTGTGGCAGCGCAGGAAACCACAAAGATCAAACAGAAAAAATGGGCAGAAGAATTTTATAAAAATTTATATGAAGGACACTGGATGCCCGGAGGGAGGGTTCTGGCAGGTGCGGGCGATCTGTATCGTCTGAAAACTCTGGCAAATTGTTTTGTGACACAAATTGAAGACGATGACATTGATGCCATTTATAAAGCGGCTGCAGAATGTGCCCGTACGTATTCTTTCGGCGGCGGCATTGGTGTGGATATTACTCCCCTTCGTCCCAAAGGATCGGTGGTTCACAATGCCGCAGATACATCCACCGGTGCTGTATCTTTTATGGAACTATATTCGATGACAACCGGACTCATCGGGCAATCCGGACGACGGGGCGCATTGATGCTGACAATTGACATCAAGCATCCGGATATTTTTCATTTTCTTAATGTAAAAAAGATCCCCAATTGGGTTTCTCAACAAATTGTTGAACAATGCCGCTGGTCGGGTAAATTCGGCGAATCCCAGTTGGATATCATAAAAAAACAAGTGGTTGAAAATACACAGATCCGTTTTGCCAACATCTCCGTAAAAGTTACGGATGAGTTCATGAAGGCAGTAAAAGAAGAAAAGTTGTACGGCAGGGACCGGATAATTATCTATCGGAAAAAAAATAAAACACGCTTAATGAAAGCGTATCAAAAAGACGGATTCTTTTATTCTCTTGGAATTCCCAATAAGAATATCCGTGATTATGAAGAAGTGCAGGTCTTTGACAGTTATGCCCTGTTCAGTCAATGGATGGAAGATCAGTTCGGCCAGAGCGTTCCCCGGACAGACCTGATGGATGTTACAAAAAGGGACGTATACGGCGATTTCCTTGTGGATACAGGTGAGTCCGACAGCGAACTGGCCATTCATTATACCGGAGATTTTCTCCTCTATTTTGCATCGGATGAAACTCGGGAAATCCGGGAATTGGTTAAAGCACGGGATGTTTGGGATACATTTATTGAATCAAACTACCGCACGGCAGAACCGGGACTCATGTTTTGGTCCAAGATGAGTGAATATTCTCCATCCAATTATGTCGGACGCCCAATAATTTGCACAAACCCCTGTGCAGAGGTTCCTCTGGAAGACGGCGGGGCATGCAATCTGGGATCTATTAATCTTTCCCGTTTTGTGAAAAACGGATTTATGGAATCTGCCGCCATCGACTGGGAATCTTTAAAAAGTGCCGTTTATAATCTGGTCCGTTTTCTTGACAATGTGGTCAGTTGGAATCAAACTCTCAATCCTCTTGAAAAACAACGGGATGCTGCCGGTGAAACCCGTCGGCTGGGAGTCGGCATCATGGGTATCGCCGATATGCTCTATCAGTTGAAAGTCCCTTATGACAGCCCGGAGGGCGTGGAATTGATGGATACGGTGATGAAGTTTATCAACAACCAGGCATATATGGCTTCCTCTCTGTTGGCAAGGGAGAAGGCCCCGTCCGATATTTTTGAATATGATGATTATGCACAGGGTCCATTTTTTCAGGAAGCACTGAGTGATGACGTAAAAGAGCATATTAAACAGCACGGAATACGAAACATAGCCATTACGTCAATTGCCCCGACAGGAACAATCAGCAACATTATTCGCAGTGTAACTGTGGGCAAAAAGAATTATATCGGTGTGAGCGGCGGAGTCGAACCCGTTTTCTCCCTGTTTTATACCCGGCGAGCCGAATCGTTTGATAATCAGCTGTTTAAGGTTTTCCACTCTTCCGTTCAAGCCTTTATTGATCTTTATGAACTCTCGGATAAAGTGGAAAATATTCAGACAGAAGACGAACTTCGAAAATATCTTCCGGAGCCGTTTTTTCGTACAGCCCACCATATTTCACCGGACAAGAGAATTGACATTCAGAGTGTTTGCCAGAAATATGTAGATCATTCAATTTCATCAACCATCAATCTCTCTGAAGATATCGAACCGGAGGTCATCTCCAATATCTATCTCAAGGCATGGGAAAAGGGATTGAAAGGTGTGACAGTCTACCGCGACGGAAGCCGTTTCCCCATACTCACGGCTGACAGCAAGCCGTCTGAATTTCAAGCTTTTAAAGAGAAAAAATTTGAGGTGGAAGCCGGCCAGGAAAAACGGGTCTTTTTTGGAGATGAAGTCATGCGTTTGCCGGACGGAACCCTGACAACTCCCTTCCATTATTTCAGAGAGCTGGGAATTAAGAATAACCAAGATATTGAGGTCGTGTGATGCTAACGTTAAACAGTGAATTTAAAATTCGTGAAGTGATCGCAAAAGATAAGCCGGCCATTGACAAGCCAGCCGTCCAGACACCGCGTCCTCAGCCATCCACAAATCTCCTGCGTCCGGATGTTGTGGATGCAAAAGTCTATAAAGTGAAAAGTCCTTTTGTAAAATTCAGTGTATATATCACGCTCAGCTATGTGTGGGAAAACGGAAAAAAGCGTCCCATGGAAATTTTTATCAACTCCAAGGATCTTACTCATTCAGCCGAGTATGCGGTTCTCACGCGTCTGATATCGGCAATTTTCCGCAGAGCAAGCGATCCTTATTTCATTCTTGAGGAATTATGGAGTATTTATGATCCCAATGGAGGGTATTTCAAAAACGGTAAATATATCCACTCTTTCTACTCTGAAGTTGCTGATGTCATCGAACGGTTTTTTAAAGAAGAAGGAATGGTGAAATCAGAAACTCCGAAAAATGACACACAGATAAGCATTCCCATTGATACAAAATCAGCCGAACCCAAACCGGAGCAAATTGTAAGCGATGCCTCATTTAAAATTTGCCCCGAGTGCAATGCCAAAGCCCTTAAATTTGAAAACGGCTGCGAATTCTGTGTCCAATGCGGTTACACCAAGTGTGACAAATGAGTACCGTTAAAGTCAAACGATTATCCCCTCATGCCAATATACCTTCCCGCCAGCACAGCTATGATGCAGGCTATGATGTTACATCTATTGAAGATTTAACCATCCCGGCCGGTAAATGGATTCTGGTGAAAACCGGCATAGCCGTCGAATTACCGGAAGAAATGGAGATCCAGGTCCGTTCCCGCAGCGGCCTCGCACTGAAACACGGTATTTTTTGTCTTAATGCCCCCGGGACTGTCGATGCAGGATACCGGAATGAAATCGGTGTTATTCTGGCAAATTTTTCCGATAAAGATTTTCCCATACACCGGGGGGACAGAGTAGCACAGCTTATTTTTCAAACACCCAAACATCCCGAACTGATAGAAGTTGATGATTTGAATGATTCAGACCGGGGTCTGGGAGGCTTTGGCAGTACGGGACGCTGAGTCTGTTTTTCAAGGAGGACGTATGGAATTTTTAAATTTGGTGAAAAACCGTTACAGCGTACGGACTTATAAAGAAGACCCTGTTCCTGAAGAACTCCTGAAGACATGTCTGGAAGCTGTCAGACTGGCACCTTCTGCATCAAATTCTCAGCCTTGGGAGTTTGTTGTTATTCAAAATCCCGAAATTCGCGATAAAATTGCAAAATGTACTTTTTCTTCTCTTGTTCCTTTTAACAAATTTGCCATTCAAGCACCGGTCATTGTGGCAGTTATCATGACAAAGGGACATCCAATTGTTCAGGCAGGAGCCGGACTACAGGGAACACCCTTCAATCTGATCGATATTGGTATAGCTGCTGAACATTTTTGTCTTCAGGCGGCCGAACTGGATTTGGGAACCTGTATGCTGGGATGGTTTAATGAAAAAAAAGTCCGGACAATTCTTGACATTCCCAAAACGAAAAAGATCGCACTTCTTATCACAGCAGGATATCCTGCCGGGTCACCCAAGCCAAAGAAAAGAAAAAAACTGGAAGAGTTTGTTACGTTTAAACGTTGAGGCTCGCTTCGCTCGCTGTTCAAGCGTTCAAGAGTTCAAGGGTTCAAGGGTTCAAGAGTTCATGGGTTCAAAGGTTCAGAAGTTCAGAAGTTAAAACGTTCAGAGGTTGAGACGTTGAGAGGTTGAGGCTTGCTGCGCTCGCTGTTCAAACGCTCAAGAGTTCAAGGGTTCATGAGCTCAAGGGTTCATGAGCTCAAAAGGACTGATTGCCTGACCACTGACAACTGTCAACCGCTTTCTACTGACTACCGGCTACCGGCTACCGGTATTACTGCTCTTCCCTCCTGTTTGAACTCCTTCACAATATTGTTAAATTTCAAATACTTTCAACAATCAGCTTTAAACAGATAAGGAAAGCTTATGGATCCTTTACTTTTACTGGGTGATGAAGCCTTTGCTCAGGGAGCATTGGACGGTGGATTGTCCGGTGCGTTCGGGTATCCGGGTACGCCATCCACTGAAATCATTGAATATATTCAAAATAACAGAGAGGCAGACAAACGGGGTGTGAAGCAGGATTGGTCCGCCAATGAAAAAACAGCATTGGAAACGGCATTGGGGATGTCTTATGCCGGGAAACGTGCCATCGTAACCATGAAACACGTGGGACTCAATGTGGCAGCAGATCCATTTATGAACAGTGCGGTTACCGGTGTCAACGGAGGCGTTCTGTTAGCCGTTGCCGATGATCCGTCCATGCATTCTTCTCAAAATGAACAGGATTCCCGTTTTTACGGGAAATTTGCCATGATTCCCGTTTTGGAACCCTCAAACCAGCAGGAGGCCTACGATATGGGGCGAGCCGGGTTTGTTTTATCAGAACGATTTCATCTCCCGGTGATGGTTCGGCTTACAACCCGTCTAGCTCATTCCCGGTCACTGGTCAACCGGCAGAAAACAGTTAACGAAAATCCCCTGTCTCTTCCGGAAGATCCCAATCAATTCATGCTTCTTCCTGCTTTTGCACGGAAAAAGTACAGAAAACATTTAATGATACAGAAGGAATTGGTAAGAGCTTCAGAAGAATCACCATACAATATGTTAACAGACGGACCGGATCATTCCATGGGAATTATAGCCTGCGGACTGGCTTACAATTATCTCATGGAGAATTACACAGAAAGTGATTGTCCTTATCCCGTATTAAAAATCGGTCAATATCCCCTGCCTGAAAAATTGCTGGAAGAACTCCGGTCAATCTGCGATACCTTGTTGATTCTGGAAGAAGGGATGCCGGTTACGGAGGAAATGATACGCGGTTTTTTTGGTTCGGAAAACCTGACTGTTAATGGCCGCTTAGACGGCACATTACCCAGGGACGGTGAATTGAACCCGGGTTTGGTGCGAAAAGCACTGGGACTTCCCGTAAAGGATAATTTCAAACTGCCGGAATTCATGGTTCCCCGTCCACCGGCTTTATGCGCCGGCTGCCCGCACCAGGATTCCTTCAAAGCATTAAATATGGCTCTTGAATCCTATGGACCGGGTCATGTATTTTCGGATATCGGATGTTACACGCTGGGATTTCTTCCCCCTTATCATGCAATAAATACATGTGTAGATATGGGAGCATCCTTTACAATGGCTACAGGTGCAGCAGAAGCCGGGCTTTTTCCTGCAATTGGGGTTATCGGTGATTCGACATTCGGACATTCCGGACTGACGGGCTTGGCTGATGCGGTTTTCCGGAAAAGCAATGTGGTTCTGATCATCCTGGATAATGACACTACAGCAATGACCGGTATGCAGGAATCTGTCATCAGCGGAAAGATCGAGAGCGTTTGTGAAGCCCTGGGGGTTGAAAAAGAACATATTCGTGAACTCATGGCTCTTCCCCGGGAACTGGAAAGCAATACAGATATACTAAAACAAGAAATTGAATATAAAGGTGTTTCAGTGGTTATTTTCCGTCGTCCATGCATCCACCTGGCCGGTAAAAAAAAGAAAGGGGGCCGGTCATGAAAAGAGATATAATTTTAGCCGGTGTCGGCGGACAGGGAATCCTGTCTATTGCAAAAGTCATTGGGTATGCTGCACTCAAGCAGAATTTATTTTTAAAACAAGCCGAAGTCCATGGAATGTCACAGCGGGGCGGAGATGTGCAGTCCCATCTGAGAATTTCAGATAAACCAATCTGGTCCGATCTTATTCCTCAGGGTGAAGCAGATGTTATACTCTCCCTTGAACCGCTGGAAGCTCTGCGTTATCTGCCCTGCCTGGCAAAAGACGGATGGATTATCACCAACAGCACACCGTATATAAATATCAGTAATTATCCGGAAGAAAAACGGATTACCGATGCAATCCGTAAGATAGCGAATAATTTGATCCTGGATGCTGATAAATTAGCGAAAGAAACCGGTTCACCACGCTCTGTAAATATAGTTATGCTGGGTGCGGCCATAAAAACCCTTGGACTCTCGGCTGAAGATGTGAAAGACGGCCTCAGGGATTTATTTAAAGACAAACATGAAAAAATCCTTGAGAACAATTTGAAAGCATTTGAACTTGGAATGGCAGTGGGCAGACCGGTAGCCGGTAGCCGGTAGCCGGTAGCCGGTAGCCGGTAGCCGGTAGTCAGTAGGGTGCGTTGATTTTGGTTAAGTTGATATGATGTAGTTTCTT
>NPIE01006515.1_pt1 | contig 25433 bp, 24 predicted proteins | sample 8637661 | NCBI WGS metagenome assembly NPIE01 (sample SAMN07420842, study PRJNA396082) | bioreactor metagenome | isolation source: sample BA12 brine-fed electro-methanogenic bioreactor BA | place: Japan: Kochi | collected 2016-12-09 | reverse complement strand
TTCGTGATCGCCGCTGTCAACGTGGTCTTACCATGGTCAATATGACCCATCGTTCCCACATTGAGGTGCGGTTTTGAGCGATCAAATTTTGCCTTGGCCATAAATTCCTTTCTCCTTAGCTAAAAAAGCTTCTTTCTAATGATTTCATTGTTCTTTATGTTATTCGGCAGAAAGCCCTCAATGGGATTTGAACCCATGACCTCATTCTTACCAAGAATGCGCTCTACCACCTGAGCTATGAGGGCAGCCGATCCTACTGGAAGCCAGGGCTGCCAGGAATGGACGGTGTTGGATTCGAACCAACGAAGGCCTGTGCCAACTGATTTACAGTCAGTCCCCTTTGTCCACTTGGGTAACCGTCCTGGATCAAACGGGTATGTTACCCGCTCGAGATCGGGATGATTTCATCAGGTAAAATCCATCCCGATCGCAAGCGTATAACCTGAGCCGATGATGGGAATCGAACCCATAACCTATCACTTACAAGGCGATTGCTCTACCATTGAGCTACATCGGCAAACCCTGCTTTTTTAAAGAACAACGCGTCATAAGACTGCACGATTATACCAAAGCCTGAACCTTAACGCAAGATATTTTGGTCCAGTTTCATAGTGAGTGCAACTAATGAGTTTATCCGATTTGGGGTCAAAGGTCAAGCCGACGCTCTTGCTATCGAGGCTTACCCGGGAATCTATTGTATAATTTGGGCCAGGAGTGCATGCATGACAATCACCAAAAAAAATCCAAACTGCCCTGAGAATCCTGAAAAACAAAGGATTAAGAGGCGTTTACCACACCATCCAGGCGAAATTTGATCGATCCTATCGGCCCGACGAAACGGATCTCGTGTTCCAGCTTCTGACAGGCGGGGAAAAACCCGGGGTGAGCAGGCTGTCAGCCTTCCTTGACAGCCACACTGCCTCAGAGCAGGTCGCGGTGACCACCTTGGCCGAGGCCCTGAAAGCGCATGGGCACTTAAAACGCCCGATTGACTTTCTGAAAATTGACACCGAAGGTTTCGACCAGATGGTCCTCAAGTGATATCCCTGGGATACCAGCCCACACCCCAAGGTGATCCTATGCGAATTCGAAGACGCCAAACCGAGCCGCTTGGCTACGATTTTCACGGCCTGGCAGGGTACCTGGCCGGCCGCGGCTACCAACTGATCATTTCTGAATGGTACCCGGTCAGGCACTATGGCGGCACGCACCGCTGGCGGCGGTTCAGTACCTATCCCTGCACCCTGACCAACCCAAAGGACTGGGGAAACATCCTTGCCGTCAAAGATCAGGCACTTTATACCCGCTTGCGTGAGCTTTGCCACCTGGGTTGACCCACCCTGCGTGCTTACCGCCCGCGCACCAAGTGCGGACTTGGTCTGTGACTCACTTGCGCCGCGCTACAATACCGAACAGCCATGTCAAATTGGTTTATCTTTCACCACATCAGCCGTCAAAGCCAAACTTTCCGGAAAAGAAACCCGAATTTCTTCACTGCGGTCTTTTCTTTACTGCTGATCCTGGCTGGCATCCGGCTGATGATGTTTGTGCTCTCCGAGCAGGGCGTTTCCTGTTTTTCCAACTCATTTTCCACGCAGTCAAAATTTTACCGGCGATGGCAGCTTTTCACCTTCCATCGGGTATTGGCAGCCGCAGATCAACGCATGGGCAGAGCAATACGACCTTAACCCGCTGTTGATCGCCACGGTGATGCAAATCGAATCCTGGGGCGACCCGCATGCATTATCGCCGGCTGGCGCGCACGGGCTGTTCCAGGTCATGCCGTATCACTTTCTGCCGGAGGAAAACAGGTTTGACCCCGACACCAACGCCCAGCGCGGGTTAACCTACTTGCGCGATGCACTCACCAAATCCAACGGGGATATCCAACTTGCCCTGGCAGGATACAACGGTGGCCACGGTCAAATTGGTCGTCCTCCCAACAGCTGGCCTGACGAAACCCAGCGTTATGTTCACTGGGGGTACGGCATCTATCAAGAGGCCGTGTCCGGCCACCTCCAAGATGAAACCCTCTCCGCTTGGCTGCGCGCAGGCAGATGGCGGCTCTGCCAGTCTGCTGAGGAGACCTTAAGGCTCCCCTGAGTCAGACCCGTTTTCAGTTGATTTTTGACCTAATTTGCGTAATGGCTGGGTGGGTACTTCCCCCTGGTATTTCGGCAACCACACGGTGAATGTCGTACCTTCTCCTTCTGTTGTTTCCACGTCGATCCGGCCGTCATGGTTTCGGACAATCCAATAAGCGATCGGCAAACCCAATCCGAACCCCACTTTGTCCGAATTGCGTGTCCGGGACTTCTCGCCGCGGTAAAAGCGTTCAAACAAGTAGCCCAACTCCTCTTTGGGTATGCCCTGCCCTTCATCGGAAACGATGATCCCAACCCAATCCCCTTGTGTTTTGAGATCGAGGTAAATGCGCCTGTCCTCCGGTGTGTAATTAACCGCGTTGACGCCCAGGTTCAGCAGCACCTGTTTGAGCCGGTCCCGGTCTCCAGTGATGATAGTAGGTCCAAAATCGCCAATTTGGATATCGTGTTTTCCATTCGAAAGCAGCAGCATCTCCTCAAACACATCCAGAAGCAATTCATCAAGCCTTACAGAGACCATTTTCAAAGGCAATCTGCCCGCTTCAGCCTGGGCCATGAGCAGCAAGTCCCCCACCAGCCTTGTCAGCCGGTCAACTTCCTTCTCAATGGTGGTGAGCGATTCCTCATCAAAAGACTTCATCAACCGCATCAGGCCGACATTGCCCTTAATAACGGTCAGGGGCGTGCGCAGCTCGTGGCTGACATCGGCTAAAAACCGCCTCTGCGTGTTGAACAGCCGCTCAAGGCGTACAAAGGTCTGATTGAATGTCAATACCAGTCTGCCAATCTCATTGCTTTGCGCAGCGGATACCGGGATGCGTTGAGAAAGGTCGTTTGTACTGGCAATCCGTTTGGCGATATCGGCCATCTTCTCAAGCGGGGACAGTGCCTGACCAATCACAATCCACCCCACCACAACCGACACACACACCGAGAACACCACCGAAATGAACATACCAATGCGTAAAAGACGGAGCGTATGGCGAATTTCGGCCATCGACACTCCAACCTGAAGCCAGCCTGACGATTCTTCCTCAACCACCAGCGGCACCGTGACCACGCGTAACATTTCCTGTCCAAGGGTCACATCGGTAAAACGCAGTTGACCCTGACCTAACCCCTCGTCATCTATAGCCCGGGCAAATTCGCTGGCATTTTCTGAATAATCCACCAATTGGCCATCTTGCGACCAGATTTGAAAATAATAGTTTTCAGGAAGAGGTAACGGGTCAGAGCTGACCACCAGGTTGCCAATGCCGTCCGAACGCAGGTAAGCAATGACCTCGTTGACACCACGTTGTAAGTCCCTATCGATAAAATCCGTAAACAGCAAGCTGACCAGGGTATAAACTACAATGCTGAGCAGAAAAACAGCGCTGCTCAGCATTCCAGAATATATCAATGTCAGCCGCAGGCGAAGGGACATTGCTTTTATTTCTCTTCAGGCTCTCTCAATACATAACCCACACCCCGCACGGTATAAATCAAACGGGGTTCGCCCTCAGCTTCGAGCTTTTGACGCAGGTAGCGGATATAAACATCCAGCACGTTGCTCTCTCCGCCAAAGTCGTAATCCCACACTTTGTCGAAAATCACCTCACGGGTCATTATTTGCCTGGGGTGCCGCATAAACAAATCCAGCAGGTCGAATTCCTTGGCAGTGAGCACAATTTCCCGGTTACCACGTTGGGCCCGGTGGGTGCTGCTGTCGAGGGATAAATCCTCAAACTCGAGGATTTTAATCCGGTCTGCGGCCGTTCGGCGTAACAGCGCGCGAATTCTGGCCAGCAATTCTTCAATTTCAAAAGGCTTGACCATGTAATCATCAGCGCCCGAATCGAGCCCGATGACCTGGTCTTCCAGGGTGTCTTTCGCAGTTAATATCAGGATGGGCTGGTTACCGAGCTTCTGCAAACGGCGGCCGACTTCCAATCCGTCGATGTTGGGGAGCATTAAATCCAGAATAACCAGGTCTGGCCGCTGTTCACCAGCGAGGGTGAGGCCAGCTTTGCCCGTGAGTGCCGTGTCAACGATGTAGCCTTCATAAGTGAGGACCCTGTTCAGCACACGCAGGATCTCTTCATCGTCTTCAATGATCAAGATTCTCTCATCCATCTTTCATCCTTTCTTTGTAAGTCTGATTATGGCTACCTGTGTATACTTCCAATACGATTGATTTTTTTGGTAAAATTAATTCTAATGATAACATTAATATTATTGCCGAAAAATATGCCTCTTGTCAAACGTTTGATGGATTTGGTCATCGCTTTGTTGGCTTTGATCCTCCTCTCGCCTGTTTTTCTCTTTATTGGCATATTGGTAGCATGGCTGCACGGGTTCCCCATCTTTTTTACGCAAGAACGTCCAGGGTACCGGGGTGAAATATTCACCATTTTAAAGTTCAGAACCATGCAAGATCTGAACGATGAGCACGGCGTGCCTTTGCCAGATGCGCAGCGTCTCACAAAGTTTGGCCGCTTCCTGCGGGCTACAAGCCTGGATGAACTCCCCGAACTGATCAACGTGCTCAAGGGGGAGATGAGTATTGTGGGCCCGCGGCCTTTGCTGGTGGCATACCTGCCCCGCTATAGCCCGACCCAATTCCGCCGCCACGAGGTCCTGCCCGGGATAACGGGATGGGCCCAAATTCACGGGCGAAACGCCATCACCTGGCAAGACAAGTTCGACCTGGATGTCTGGTACGTAGACAACTGGTCCCTATGGCTGGATATCAAGACGATCGTGCTGAGCATTGTCAAGGTTCTGCAGCGGGAGGGGATTTCGCAGTCCGGCCAGGCTACTGCGGAACCCTTTATGGGTAACCCGCCAGACTCGGACGAGAGAACCTCATCCGATAACCCTCACTAAGGCGCGCTTTCCACCGACACCAACCCGGACTGAAGGTTGGTGATCATTTCCTCAATCAGGCGAAATCGCCCTTCAGAGATCAAGCCCGATTCCGTATCTGCAATTAGCAGCTTTGCGGGAACTTGCACGCCCTGCGCACCGGATAAGAGCCCCGGCCAAAGCGATTCAAGGGCGGGTCCAGGGTCAGACAGGATGGTGCCTGCCCAAAGACCGGGCAAAACATCGTGAGGCCTGTCACCGATCATTTGGATGCCCAATTCGTCAAAATAATCCAGCATCCCTGGGGTGGCCAGGTCACCCTGCACATAAACCACATCGACATCAATGTTGAAATAATTATTGACGATCGGGCGGAACCCGTCATTGGCCACATCTGGCGTGAGCAGTTCCCATTGTGGAAAGGCGTTATAAGGCGGGAACACGTTCCGACAGATCCCGCAGAAAAAGCGAGCCCCGGCAACAAAGCCCTCAAGAATATCGTCGCTGGCGGCATTGTCAGCATTGATGAACGCGACGATTTTGTTGTCAAAGGAAATCACAGCTGAAATGTAGCCGGCCAAGAAGGCTTTTTGGCGAAATTCATCGTTGGGGTCGCCGATCAAGCTGAGGTTATCCGTTACAGACGCATCAGGATCACCAATGGCCAGAAATGAGATTTCCGGCGCATCAGCAGCTAATGCATTTAAACCCAGGTTCGCACCCACACCGATCACCGCTTCCACCTCTGGGGTGAGCACGTCAGGCAGGGCGGCCTCGACAACCACCAGCTCCAGTGCTGAATCAGCGGTTAGCGTTTCCAGGGCGGACAGAGTCTGCGAACGGGTAAACGGGTCAACATCATCACCCCACACCAGTAGAACGGAAGGCGCGGCTTGCGGCGTGGGCGGCGTGATCACTGCATCCGTGGGCGCGGCTTCAACGGTTTCAATTGTGGGTTCAGCCGTTGGCGCTTCAACTTCAGGCGCGCTGGGTGCACAGGCGGCCAGCCCGGTAAGCAAAACCATGGCGAGGACCCCCAGGATCAGGTATGTCAATTTCTCTTTATTCATAGGTTCTATTTTACCTTAGCTGGACTAAAAATTAATAGGTCGATTAAGCACACATTGATAAATTTGAACTTCAAGGGGGTATATTATAATGGTGGTATTAAGAAATTTACCCAGTCTCTCGCCAGGTCCAGATATGCCAAAAGGTGATCACCAATGAGCCTTCCCAGCAGCGAACGCCTACCGAATGACATCAACGAACTGCCTCCTGCCAGGCAGCGACATATCCGCCGTCAGCCCCGATCGGCAACAGTTGCTGAACGGCAGATCCTGCTTGATTCCCTGGTCAGGCTGACGGCCCCCACGCCAGCATTTTTCATGCGTATGCTTCTCGGCGCCCTGGCGCTCGGCACAGCGCTTTATCTGCAGGACATCGTGGTTTTAGTCATAGCTATCGTGGCGCTGCCTTTCATCTCGCCCCTGTTCGGGCTGGCCTTGTTCCCCGGCACCTTGAATGGCAGGCAGGCGGTCAAAGCTCTGGCCAGCCTCCTGATCCTGTTCGCATTCACCTTTGCCGCCGGCGCCCTGGCCGGGATGCTGACCACCTTCCAGCCTGCTGACTCCCTCAGGCTCTATCGGTTTACCGCACTGTACTGGCTCGATCTGACCCTGGTGGCGGTCAGCGCCTTCCTGAGCGTCGCGATCCTGCTGAGGGAGGGCATCATTCCCCGCGGGCTTGGGGTGCTCCTTTCTTATACCCTCCTGGTGCCCCTGGCGGTCGTTGGTTTCGGGCTGACCCATGGCGGAGCTCAGCTCGGGTTAAGCGCTTTGCTGGTCAGCTTTACGCACATGGGATTAGCCCTTGTGATCGCGGTGCTGACCATACTTGTGCTGGGGTTCCCGCCCAAAAAAGCCCTCGGCTGGCTCTTGCTGGCTGCCGTCCTGATGATCACATTGGCTGCCGCCAGCGGCAGCCTGCATCTTTCCGCCAGACAGGGACCCAACCCCCAGCCTGCCGTATCATCACCCACCCAACTGGCGACGGCCACACACACGCCCGCCCCGCAGGCCACGCCCACTGAAACCCCTGCTGAACCCACCCCAACCTCAGCCACCCCTGCCACCCTCACACCAACAGAGGCGCATAGCCCGACACCCGAAAACACACCTACAAGCACGCCAGAACCGCTTGTTTACTGGGGTGTGATCAACGCAGATATCGGTGCAGTGATCCGCGAAGCGCCTGGCTTCGATTCGCCAATTATTGACTATGCGAACAATGGGGACGAGGTTGAAATTCAGGGGCAAATTACGCCCGCAGGGGGCGCACTGTGGTATCAGGTGCAGACTGAATCCGGCCTCACGGGCTGGCTGCTGGGTTCGCTCATCCAGACCCTGACCCCCACCCCTACACAACCCTGATAAACCAATAAAATATCGCCAATAAATCTTGTTACCCCACCCTTGGCCAGGGTGGTAAATACTGGCAGATGCTCAACCCACGATAACGACATTTTGCTGCGGGAGGGTAACCTGTTCCCCACTGTCCAGTTCCACGACCACGGCTGGAACCTCCAACCCGCTTTCAAACAGGGTGAGACCGTCGGGCAAGGCCTTTACCTCCCCCACCTGACCCAGTGCCTGGCCTGAAAACACCCGCACTTTTTGCCCGGTGCGTAGCGCTGCGCGTATGCCCGGCGTCTCAGCCTGGCCGCCCTCACCGGTCGGGATGATCACTTCTGCGCGGTGACCCGCCAGGCGGTCGGCTGCAGCGCCGCTCAGACAGGCGGTTTGACCGGCCAGGGGCCGTAACCCCGCAAAGATAGATGAGTCAGGCTGGCTAACGCCAAACCCCTGCACCACAATGACTGGCATCGGCAGGGCAGCCAAGGCCGGCGCCAACCTCCCTGCCAGCGAGCCGAATATCAGCCCTGCGGGTTCGCGTTCAACCAGCTGGGTTAAGACTCCTGCTCTGTCACAGGTCTCCACCGCGATCACCTGTCTGCCTTCCACCGCATCTAGTGTAGATGGGTCCAAAGGGCTCGTTCCCGCATTTTCCAGCAGATGCAACCTGCCAGAGCCATACCGCCCATTCCCCCATATACCCTGGAGCAGTAAGCCGTGTGTTTCGATAACAGCGCCATATTCCGGGATCACAGAGCGCACAACCCCGACCAAACACGCCCGAACCTGGATTCTCTCCCGTTCGACTTCAAAAATTACGCTGCCCTGGTGCAAAGCTGCAAACCGTCCGCTCAGCGGCGCCCTGACCAGGCGTGGAAATGCCCCCGGAATTTGTGCGACCACATCACCTTTATGCAGGTATTCTCCCGTCTGGCGCACCAATGCGCGCTTTGCCCCCACATGATCTGTGCCTAAACTGGCGGCGATATCGAGCATGAAGATATCCCCGGTGACCGAAGCCTCTGCGATCACATCTGTTGGATTGACCTGGTCACCTTCGTTCACAAAAACCTCACCGGGCAGCGGCAGGATCCGCAGGCGCTGGAGGGTGAATGCATGTCCTGCCCTGGCAACATCGACGATCATTTAGCCCCCCCTGATGAATCGTGATCCGCCCGCAAAGCCTGCAGCCAGGTTTGGATCAGGGTGATGCGCGCTTCTGGGGATTCCGGCAATGCCAACGGCCGCCCGCGTGCGTCGATCACGACACCCAAGGTGCCGCCCCTGACCTTTAGCCGCCCCCGCTGCCCTGGCCCGCCAAAGCCTATATCCACCCGGTTTTGCGGGATAAGTTCAAGTTCTGCACTCTCGCCCGGGGCAACCGCCAGCCGCAGAAGGGCGCCTGAGGACACGGAACGCGAAGACTGCGTCCCGGATGCGGTTTTCATGTGAACCGTAAGGGCTGCGCCCTTCGATGGCAGCCTGCCCGAGGTTGAAATCACCGTGCCCAGGTTCTCAAATGCCGAAGATGAGAGCACCTGGACCGGTAATACCGGTTCCACCTCACCGATCTTGCCCATAAGCGGCAGGATATTGTGCCGGTCCAGCACCATTGTGGTGATTCCGTGGGGCTGAAGGCCGTTCAGCAAGGATAACATGACCCGCGCTGCATCCGGCATGCCGGTCAACACTGCCCCGCTGGCGATCACCGGCTCAAAATTCCCCCTCAGGCCGTGGTCTGGATGAAAATCGAACCAGCCCCGGTGGTCAGACAAGCGCTGCAAGGCCTTCTGAAGGCGATATCGTGTGAAGGCGTGTGAAAGGGCCAGTTCCTGCCGGGTTTCGGGCACCCAGTCTGGGATGAGCGCGTGATTGGCTATAAACCGCTCGCACTCGTCTTCCGTCACCGGTTCGCCCGTCCATGTATAGATTGCCCTGCTGACGTTTAGCAGCGAACTGGAACCCAGGTCGGGGAATTTATCTGCCACCACAGTGCCGCTCTGCCCGCCGAGGCCTGCCGAAACCGTTGTGTAAGTGCCCCCCAGGTCAACTGCCAAAATGCCTGTTTTTCCAGGCTGCCCCTGTGCCGTCTGCTTGGTCAGGCTGAGAAAACGCATCATGCGATCCATTGAGCGCGCAGAGAGCCCGGTTAAGCCGCGTGCCAGGTCGCTCATCCCCTTTAAACCGGGTAGATCAGCCTGCCACTTGCGCAGCACCTCCTGTTCCAGGGCGTCTGCCGCAGGAACCAGGTCATACTCGCCAAAGACAGGTTGGAGGTTGGGGACCACCTGCAGCCTGGCTACCGGTTCCAGCCAGCGCCGGGCTGCTGCTTCCAGGCCGGGACTGCCCGCATACACAACCAGCGGCTGAATAGCTTCTGGTAGTATCTGGCAAAGAATGCACACGATATCAATCCAGCGCATGGTGAGTTCTTCGCCGCCAGCATCTTCTCCGCCGGTAATCACCAGGATACCTGGCCGGGTTTGGATCAGGGACTCCACCGCACGGGTTGTGTGTGCCAGGTGCGTCATACCGAAATATTCACATGCATGTAGCGGCAGTGAATCGAACAAGGCCTGCCCGGCTTTGATGGAACCCTGGCTGGTCAACCCCAGCAAAGCAGCTCTGACCTGCGGGCCTGCCGAAAGGACCATCCCAACCCGGTCGACTCCCCTGCCGATCCGGTCAACAGGCTGCAGCAATCCGCCTTCTTCTTTTATGAAGGGATGACCCGTTTCACGCTGCAAGGCCTGCATGGCCTCACCCACCCCGGCGCCGATGTGCAGTCCCTTCCCGAGGGAAGTGGCAGCACCCTGGCTGCCCAGCAGACGGTATTTGCCCTCAGTGATGCCCACAAGGCTCACGCGGGTGTTGATGCCCCCGATATCCAGCCCTAAAACTGCCGCAAGATGGCTTTTGGCTGCCATCACATCCAACCCATTACCCTGATGATGAAGTCACCCATAAATCCGATGCGGTCGATCATCGCTAGCAGCGCGGACAAAAAGATGCCCACGAACACCGTTCCAAGGGCAATCCCGATGAATATTTCGCCTATTTTACTGAGCACCTCAAAGAAAACCGGCCGCGCGTTATCCCCAGGAGTATGATCCTGCTTTTGGCGGCGCCCAAAGTGGAAGTAGCCCAGGGTCCCGACTACGCCGACCAGCATGAAAACCGCTTCCATGATGCGCATCCAGGGCAACCCGGGTGCCGCATACCAGCCAGCCGGTTCAAAGCCATCCACCACCGCCCGCATCTGCGGGATAAGTGTGCCAAACACCGCACCCCCAACGGCGATCGCCGCCGTAAGGCCGGCCAGAAAAGCCAGTGGAATTCGTCCGACACCTTCAAAGCGCTTGAGTTGGCCCATGATAAGCAGCAAAGCCAGCACCAGGGGGATGAGCACCCACAGCCGTTCGATCCAGGTGCCGTATGCCAAAGGCTCGATCAAATACGGCCACAGGATTTGGCGGGTCACCAATACCGTCAGGAACCCGGCTGTGACACCCACCAGTGCATATGCGGCGATCCGAAAGAAGGGGTTATCGCCGATCAGGTAGCTCAGCACCATCACCGTCAGCAAAAAGCCTGCCACGCCCCAGATCAGTTCCTGCATGCTCATCGGACGCCCCCTTCGATCTCCTCTGTCTCGCGGGAGGGCAGGCTCATGCCAATCAACAACATCAGGATCATCATCACAATGCCGACCTGGAACGCGCGCCATCGGTTGGCCAATAGCAGCCCATCCTGAGCAAGAGCGGCGGCTTCGGAAAACCCGCTGATCATGCCCTCAACCTGGCCTGATTCCCAATACGGCAGCAAGAGCGGTCCGGCCTGTGCGCTGACAAGCAACACGATCGGCGCATCGGGCATCAAGGTGCTGAGCTGCTCAACCCAGGCCATCACACCGCTGTAATCATCGCCCAATATCAGGATACCGTCAAAGGGTCCAGCGGGTAAAGCCTTATTGAACGCGGGCTGGGTGCGGATTTGCCAGCCGGACAAAGTATGGTTGGCCAGCCCAAAGGCGCCAAATGATTCCGCCGGGAAGAAGCCCAAATCACGCACGGATAGCGCTCCTGTCCAGCCCTTTTCGTCAAGAAGCCGGTAAAACAGCGGTGCTCCAGCAGGAGTCGAGGAAAGCAGAGCAGCCTGGTGCCCTCCGCTAACAATCGGCTCGAGCATAGGCTGGGCAACTTGCGCCAATTCAGCCGAAAAACCAGCCTGGTAATCCATCACAATCAACAGCGAGGCGTCCTCAGGCAATCTGTCAACCCAATCGAGCGCGGCCTGGGTGTGCGGCCCCTGCAAGCCGGCCGGAGGACCGGCAGGCCCGCGGTAAAAGGTGGCCAGGCTGAGGACAGCGATCAGCAAAAGGCCGATCGCCAGGCGCAAGCCACGCGGGAAAGCCGCCCGTTCAAGCCTGCGCACGGGGCGGGGCGCTTTCTCATCGATGATGGTTGCGGAAAGCTGATCGGCCCGGTTCTGCTCCTCACGGCTGATGGCCAGCTCGCTCTCTTTCCGCCGGGGTGATGGGCGCACGCCCAGGGTGATTTCCTGGGTCGCGTCCAGCGGCCCCACAGTAAGCTGGACCTCCTGGATATCCTCACCAGGTTTGACAGGCTGTGAAAGGCCCGGTTCCGGGATATCAGCCGTTTCTTCAACCCCATCCTCGAGGGCAACCAGCCACTGCAACAGGCTGTCCCCCTCACGCAGTGAAGGATCGTCCCGGGGAACACCGCCCTCCAATGGCGCGTGTTTTTTGCGGATTTTTGTGAGCCAATCTTCGTCCGAAGGCGCTTGCGCCGCACTTTCCCGCGGTTGCCCCTCATCCGGGGCTGCTTCTTCTGGCGGCTGTGGGCTATCCTCCTGATGGATTTTTTCGATCAAAGATTCGTACTGCCGGCGCTGGTCTTCCTTTTTGTCCTCATCGAGGATCTCGTAGGCGGTTCTGATCTTTTGGGTGACCTCACCTACGGAGTCGTCCTCCGTCTGCGCCCTCTGGCGGATGCGGTTGAGCCACTCCGGCACATCTGGCTCTTCTTCGGCATCCTCCTGGTCTTCCGTTTCGCCGGGTTCAACTGTAGCAGAAGGCAGGTCTTCTTCATCGCCGACTGGAAAATCACTCAGGTCATCTTCCTGTTTCAGAGAATGCAGCAAGCCAGTGAGGTCATCATCTGCCTGGGGCAAAACATCGCCCATATCCGCATCAGAAGCTGATGGGCTGATTGCCTCGGAAGGCGGTACCCCAGCCAGGGATGTTTGACAAACCCAGCATTGCTCCGCTTCAGGGGGATTTTCAGCCGCACATTCAGGACAGATCAATATAGACATCATTTATCACCGTCATAAGGGCGATCCATGGCCAACAAAACCCGCACACCGACGATCAGCCCGCCCAGGGCTATGCCAATCAGGATCCCACGGATACCTGCGATGGGCAGTCGGCGGATAAAATTGATCCATTCGGCATCAAGCGTCCCGGATTGCGGTCGCAGGTACCCCAAACTAAAGACCAGCGAGGCCAGGGCACTGGCCAGAAAGCTGACCGACATGGGCGTCCACCCGCGGGTGCGGATGATGAACAGGCTGCCGTACAACAGCGTCACCGCCAAAAGCGCCAGCAGGCTGGTCTCGACCGGGATGATGATATTCAGCACCCAATTACGGAAAAATTCGTCCCCAGGTGGCAAAAGGAACCCGGCGCTCGCCGTGAACAGGAAAGCGACCAGCGCAATCGCGCTGTAAAAACCGCCTTTTTGCTGCTTGGTGAGCCGGGTGATGTGCATTTTGAGCAAATACCCGATGCCGATCAGCCCGGCCAGCCCCACCAGCAAAATACCCCAGTTGATCAGCAGCCCCAACACGGGTGCAAGCTGCAGGGTGAAAAAATAGCCGGCTAAGACGGTCAGGCCTGTAGCGATGGCAATAAAAATGGAGAAAATCTTCTTCATATCACACCCGCCATCTTTAATCCCGCCGCAACCACCAGCAACACCATCAACGCCAGACGGATGATATCCTCCGTCACCCATCCAGCCTGGCCGACGGCCTTCGGCTCAAATCCGCCGGGCAACATGAAAACCTCCTCACCGATCAGCAGGTCTTCCGTCTTCACAAACAGTGCGGCCTGGGCGGTGATCGAACCGGCAGCGGCGAACACATGACCCCCGCGCAGTTCAACGGCTTCGGATAACAATGCCGCGGTGAGACCGTAATTACCGAACATCCCAACAGATCCCAATGGTTTCAGCCCTGTTTCGGGGATAAAACCGGCTAAAAATGAAAAAGGTGTGGGCCCTGGCAGAGAAACGGGCAAATGAGCCGAGAACCCCCCTTGATAAAGCCCGGCTACGATCTGACGGGCAAACACAGCCAGTTCGCCGGTTCCAGCAGACAGGATTTGCCCTCCATCCATGAGGTCCTCACTGGTAGCAAGGCTGGGCAGCACCGACAGGGCGTGCAGGCTCAAAGCAGGGTAAGCCCGTGACCAAAACTGGTCACCCAACACGATATGGCGCGCTTTCCCGCGTTCTATCGCCGCAATCCGATCATCTTGAAACACATCCAGCGATGTAAGCTTCCGTATCAAGTACCGGCGCCTGCCTTTATAAAAGAAACTGAACACAAGCAGAAGAAGCGCAGACAGGCCAATAACCGTCCACCCGATTTGAGCCCAGGTCATAACTCGGCCTCCTGGAGGTAATCGACAAACTGTCCGAGGGTGTCCTGGTCGCTGATCATATCAAGAAATGCCTCATAGGCGTTGCCCCAAGCGATGCCTTGGAACAAGGGCATCCCCATGAACATCATCTGAGCGGCAAATGGCAGAAAAGGCTGTGAGATGTCCGCCAATAGACTGATCGGCGAGCCTAATCCCCACCTTTTAATGAAGGTTTTCCATGTTGGCCAATAGCTGCGGTGCATAATAGTAGTATAGCATAATGACGAAAAATTAATGAAACCCAGCCGGTCCAGCAGCCAATCGTGCCGGACTGTAAGCAAGCGAGCGCCGCATGCCTTGCCAACCTTAAAGTATAATTGTCCCCATGGATAATAAATTACGTGTCAGTGTGATATTTGGCACCCGACCAGAAGCTGTAAAAATGGCACCGGTTATCAAAGCCCTCAAAGAACGCCCGGACCATTTCGAGGTGCAGGTTTGCATCACAGCCCAGCACCGTGAAATGCTCGACCAGGTCCTGCAGGTGTTTGAGATCACCCCTGATGTGGACCTTGACTTGATGCTGCCGGACCAGCAGCTCCCCCAACTCACCGCACGCATCTTCACCAGTCTGGATCCGGTGTTGGCGGCGTTCCGACCGGATTGGATGCTGGTCCAGGGCGATACGACCACCGTTATGGCTGCCGCGATCCTCGGGTTCTACCGGCAGATCAAAATCGGGCACGTAGAAGCCGGTTTGCGCACCCACGACAAATGGCAGCCCTTCCCCGAAGAGATCAACCGGCGCATCGCGGGGGTAGTGGCAGACCTGCACTTTGCCCCCACTGAATACAACCGTCAGAACCTGCTGCGTGAGGGCATCCCGGATGAGATCATCGCAGTGACCGGCAACCCGGCCATTGATGCGCTTCACATGATCTCCCGGCAACCTGCACCCCCCGAGGTGGATGATTTACTCAAAGAGGCCGGCGTCAGCAGCGGAACGCGCCGCTTGGTATTGGTGACCGCCCACCGCCGAGAAAATTTCGGCCAGCCTATCCGGGATATTTGCACAGCACTCAAACGGCTCGCGCACGCCTACCGCGACGAAATCACGATCGTTTACCCCGTGCATCTCAACCCTAACATCCAGGAACCCGTCCATCAGTCCCTGGCGGGGATCAACAACATCCGCTTGCTGCCGCCCCTGGATTACCTGCCCCTGGTGCACCTGATGAAACACGCCTCCCTGATCCTGACGGATTCAGGCGGCATCCAGGAAGAAGCGCCTTCCTTGGGCGTCCCCACCCTGGTCCTGCGTGAACGCACCGAGCGCCAGGAAGGGGTCGCCGCCGGCACCTTGAAACTGGTGGGCACAGACCCTGAAGTCATCTTCATGGAAGCGCAATCGCTCCTGGAAGATCCTGCGCTCCATGCTGCCATGGCAGGCGCCGTCAATCCTTATGGAGACGGCCATGCCGCAGAACGCATTGTTGCGGCCTTGTTGGCCGCCGAAAAGGCCTGATCAATGGCAAAAATGGATTTTTATACCCGCCTGTTGTCTGCCCGTCAGCTTCCTGGGGTCGGAAAACTGTTTGATTACCTGCTCAAATTGCGCGGCGCCGAAATACCGGTCTCCGTGCCCATCGGACCCGGGTTCCTGCTCGAGCACGGCGGGCAGGGTGTGGTCATTCACAGCAAAGCAAAAATCGGCACGAATGTGCGCGTTTACCAGGGGGTGACCCTCGGACGTGCAGATTGTTACCTGCCTGTTGAACAGTCGGCATTTGAGGGCATCGAGATCGGCGATGACGTTATTCTCTCACCCGGCTGCAAGGCTTTGTGTAAAACGGGGGTGCTATCGGTGGGTACAGGCACCGTGATTGGCGCCAACGCAGTCCTCCTGGGGTCTACCGGAAAAAACGAAATCTGGGCAGGCTCCCCGGCACGCTGTGTGGGCCAACGGCCGCGCCCGGATGGGGATGGGTCATGAAAAAGCAGGTTTGCCTGGTACCCAAGCTTTCAGGCCTGGGCGGAATGGCCTCATTCCAGGCCAGGATGATCGCCGGGTTAGCAGCGCGTGGTACCCCCCACACCTTCGACCTCACCAGCCCAGAGAATCACGCCATCCTCGTGATTGGCGGCACGCGCCATTTGTGGCGCTTATGGCGGGCTAAACAGCACGGCGTGCGCATCGTTCAGCGCCTGAACGGCATGAACTGGCTGCACCGCGCCGAGAAAACCGCCCCGCGCGCCTTCCTGCGCTCCGAGATCAACAACCGCATCCTGGCCTTCATCCGCCGCCGCCTGGCAGATCACATCGTCTACCAGAGCCAATTCAGCCTGGACTGGTGGGAGCGGGTTTACGGCCAGCAGCACGTTCCTAATCAAGTCACCCTAAACGCCGTGGACCTCGATCGTTTCACGCCCCATGGGCCTGAAGCCCCACCTGAGGACCATTACCGCATCCTGCTGGTGGAAGGCCGCCTGGATGGCGCTTATGCCCGCGGTCTTGAAATGGCCGTCAGGCTGGCGGCGAGTGTCAGTGATAAAACCACACGCGCCGTTGAATTGATGGTGGTGGCTGAAGTTAGCGGACAGGTTCAAGCCCGTGCCCACACCCTGGCGCCTGACCTGTGGATCACCTGGCGCGGGGTAGTGCCGCGAGAGGCCATCCCCGGCATCGACCGGTCTGCCCATGTGCTTATCAGCACCGACCTCAACGCCGCCTGCCCCAACAGCGTGATCGAAGCCCTGGCCTGCGGATTACCTGTCCTGTCCTACGATACCGGCGCCCTCGCCGAATTGGTCCAGGATGGCGCGGGTGAGGTAGTGCCCTACGGCGCCGACTACTGGCAGCTTGAAGACCCTGTAATCCCGCCCCTGGCAGACGCCTGCCTGCACATCCTGGAGGATAACCGGGCCTATCGCACCCGTGCCCGCGTCCGTGCAGAGGCTGCCTTCAGCCTGGACCGCATGGTCGCAGGCTACCTGGAAGCCTTGGAGGTCTTGTGAAGACCTTTTCGGGTAAAGTCGGGCTGGTTCAGCGGGTGCTGCCCGATTACCGGGCGCCATTCTTCAACGCCCTCGGCCAGGCCTGTGAGCACGGTTTGGGGGTGTTTGCCGGCAAACCCCGTCCGGCAGAGATGATCAAAACCGCCGCTGGGCTTGAGCATGCCCGGCTGACCCGCGGGACCAACCTGCACTTGTTCCGGGGCAGCCTGTACCTGTGCCTTCAAATCGGGTTGATGCGCTGGCTTAAAACCTGGGACCCGGACGTGCTAATTGTTGAAGCCAACCCGCGCTACCTGCGCACGACCGCAGCCCTGCGCTGGATGCACCGCCTCGGCAGGCCGGTGATCGGCTGGGGGCTGGGCTCTCCGCCGATTGACGGTCCGCTGGCGGGTTTGCACCGCCGGCGCAGGCTGACCTTCCTCCGCCAGTTTGACACCCTGATCACCTACAGCCAGGCTGGCGCAGCGGAATATGCACGGCTGGGTATCCCCGCAGAGCAAATTTTCGTGGCGGTCAATGCCGTCACACCGCGGCCAGCACACCCGATGCCGGCCAGACCCCTCCCTGAAAGGGGCCAACCCGCCAGGGTCTTGTTTGTCGGGCGCCTGCAAGCCCGCAAGCAAATTGATAACCTGCTGTCTGCCTGTGGAAAGCTGCCTGATGGGTTACAGCCGATGCTGGTGATCGTGGGCGACGGGCCTGAACGTGAACGGCTGGAATCCCTGGCTCAGGAAATCTATCCCCGCGCCAGGTTCACTGGCGCCCTGTACGGCGATGCCCTTGCAGAGCAGTTCCGGACGGCAGACCTGTTCGTCCTGCCGGGCACAGGCGGCCTGGCCATCCAGCAGGCCATGAGCTACGGTCTACCGGTGATCGCCGCCGAGGCAGACGGCACCCAGGCCGACCTGGTGCGCCCGGCCAACGGCTGGCATGTGCCCCCCAATGACCTGCCTGCGCTGCTAAATGCCCTATCCGAAGCCCTGGGCGACCTCCCTGCCCTGCGGAAGATGGGCGCAGAGAGCTATCGTATCGTGGCCGAGGAGGTCAACCTTGACCAGATGGTGTCCGTTTTCATCTCAGCGCTCAAGCGGAGCGTGGCATGAAGGGCCATATCCTGCTCATTGCGGACGGGCGCAGTCCCACCGCGCTCAGCTGGATCGCCCACCTTCAAGCGTTGGGGTACCGGGTCAGCCTGGTGTCCACCTTCCCCTGCGCCCAGCCAAGCAGCGTGAAGGATTTTTTCATCCTGCCAGTGGCGTTGAGCCGTCTGAGCCGTTCTGCGCCAACCAGTGCGCACCCAACCAACCACCCGCCATCGCCCAACCCTATCCGCGCGTACATCCGCCGGTTTGCACCCGGCTTACAAACCCTGCGCTACTGGGTAGGGCCGCTGACCGTAATGCGGTTTGCATGGGCTTACAGGCGGCTGGTGCAGGCCCTCAAACCGGACCTGGTGCATGCATTGCGCATCCCCTTTGAAGGCATGCTGGGCAGTTACACGCCTGGGGGCATCCCCTTCATAGCTGCCACCTGGGGCAACGACCTCACCCTGCATGCGCATGGTTCACCCCTGATGCGCGCCTTCACCCGGCGCTGCCTGAGCCGTGCCGATGGTTTGACGGCCGATACCCGCAGGGACGTCCGTCTGGCAGCCGATTGGGGTTTGGCGGCAGGCGCACCGACACTGGTGGTGCCCGGCGCCGGCGGGCTTGACGTGCATGCCATTCAGGGCGCCGAAGGCTTCGACCCGGCAGCTTACAACATACCCCCGGGTGGGAACTGGGTGGTCAACCCGCGCGGCCTGCGCCCGGGTTCCGTCCACCAGGGCGTGTTCTTTGCGGCCATCCCTCAAGTTTTGGCCGCACACCCTGAGGTGCACTTCATCTGCCCCGGCCTGGCAGGGGTTGCCCAGGCTGAAACCTGGGTGACACAATCCGGCATCGGAGAAAATACGCACCTGCTCCCCAAACTATCCCAGGCTGAACTATGGTCTCTGTATCAGCAGGCACAACTTTACGTCTCCCCCAGCAGCCACGACGGTACCCCCAATTCCCTGCTGGAAGCCATGGCCTGCGGGTGCTTCCCGGTGGCAGGGGCGATTGAGTCCCTGCAAGAATGGATCGAGGATGGCGTCAACGGCCTGCTGGTCGACCCGCGCGATCCCCGCAGGCTGGCAAAAGCGATCTGCCGCGCCCTCGACTCGCACGATCTGCGCCAGCGAGCCGCCAGCCATAACCTGGCTGCGGTCAGGCTGCGGGCAGCACAGGAAGTCACCCGCCCGCGCATCGACACGTTTTACCAGCAGTTCATCCCCTGAACCGTCGCAAAGTTCACAAGCACATACAAACCAACCTGGCCGCAGGGAGTATTCAGCAGATCGAGTCCGGTACATCTTATCAAAAATCAAACATGTCATTTCTTAAACCCGTTTATAATGGGGCTGATCAATCAAAGTAAGAAAATCGAGTTTGTGTTTGTAAAAGGAAGGTCTATGACGACTTACGAATTTCCACAAGACTTCATCTGGGGCGCGTCCACAGCGGCCTTTCAGATCGAAGGGGCCTGGGATGAAGACGGCAAGGGTGAAAGCATCTGGGACCGCTTCAATCACCAGCCCTACCGCATCCTCAATGGGGCAACCGCAGATATCGCCTGTGATCACTATCACCACATGCCCGGCGATGTGGCCCTCTTGCAGGCGCTCGGCGTCAAATCCTATCGCTTTTCGATCAGCTGGCCGCGCATCCTGCCGCTAGGCACCGGAACAGTGGAGCCACGCGGCCTGGATTTCTACGACCGCCTGGTCGACCGCTTGCTGGCGGCAGACATTCTGCCCATGGCTACCCTGAACCACTGGGATTTTCCCCAGGCATTACAAGAACGCGGCGGTTGGCCGCACCGTGACAGCGCAAGATGGTTCACGGATTACGCCGCCGCAGTGTTTGAGCGGCTGGCAGACCGGGTCCCCTATTGGGCTACCCATAACGAGCCCTTCGTGGTGGCTTTCTCCGGTTATGGACAGGGCGGGTTCGCACCCGGCATCGCCAGCATGCCCCAGGCGCTCAGAGCCGTTCACCATCAGTTGCTCGCCCATGGGCGCACCGTCGAACTCTACCGCCAGAGCGGCTACACCGGCCAGATTGGGATTGCTCTCAACCTGGCCCCCTTCCTTCCCAAAACCGAGCGGCCAGAAGACGTCGCCGCAGCCAAGCGGATGGAAATGCTGATGAATGGCATCTTCCTGGACCCCGTTTTTAAAGGTGCTTACCCCGAAGGCCTGGTCACCTGGATGGGTGAAATGTGGCCCGATTTCCCAGCAGAGGATATGTCCGTCATCAGCCAGCCGATCGACTATGTGGGCATCAATTTTTATTATGCACAAACCGTCAGTTTTGCACCGCATGGTTTGCTCAAGCTAAACTCCGAACAGGTTGTCGACCCCGGCTGGGGCATCACCGATAAGGGCTGGGGGGTATGCCCGTCACAGTTGACAGCCTTGCTCAACCATCTGAAGGAGGATTACGGCAACCCGCCAATGTTCATCACCGAAAACGGGATCTGCCTGGGCGACACAAAAGATGAACACGGGGCCATCGATGACCAGGTGCGCATCAACTATTTGAGGGCACACTTCCGGGCTGCCTACCGCGCCCTGGCGCAAGGCGCAGACCTGCGCGGCTACTATGTGTGGAGCCTGATGGATAATTTCGAATGGAGTGATGGGTACAGCCAGCGCTTTGGCCTGATTCACGTCGATTTTGACGACCCGGAGCGCACGCGCACGCCCAAAGCGAGCTTCAACTGGTATCGCGATCTGATCGAGAAAAATGCTGTTTCCCCCTGACCGCAAAACAACCTGGAAAACGAAAAAGGCTGCCCATTTAGGCAGCCTTTTGTCTTGTTGATGGTCTGGAAAAGAATTAGTTGCCCTGCCCGCCCATCCGCAGGGGAACGCAATCACCGTCACAGGTGCCGTCACCCTGGCGCAGGCGCCCCTGCCCCATCATACCGGCATTTTCATGGGTATGCAGCTGCTGGCGGATCTGTAGCTGGTCGCCATCGCCGAGACATTCACCGTCCTGGTACTCGTGTAAATGGGTACGGGTGCGGCTCTGGATCATGATCGCGTCAGCCGTACCTTCACCTTCACCGTACTGGTAGGTGTATTCGTATTCAAGCGATGCTTGTTCCTGCGCCACCACCTGAATCTCGGGGGGTTCTTCCACTTCAACGTCCTGCGCATGGGTTGTGGACACTGTCCCGAACACGCCCATCGCCAGCACAAGCGCCAAAGCAGAGAGAAGGGTTATCTTTTTAATCATCGGTTACTCCTTTATTGAATTGATCTTGTTATTAACCAAGTTTGACCTTTCAAAAACAATTCTAGCAAGGAGTTATTGAGAGAATTTATTGAAAATATAAAGATTTGATGTGGTTTACTGACCCAGCCAAAAAGCCGGGCGTTCCCGTTTGTATTTCAGTAATGAAATACAGCAGGAAATCCCGGCTTGCGCACATTTTAATGGCTAACAATGGGCTAATGGTCCATAAAACCGAGCAATTTAACCTTGGCAAACAGGAGCGGACCCACCCAGGAGATCCACAGCCCGATCAGGGCATAGCGGAGAAACCGCAAAGCAAAGCTGGCAAAATTTGCCCCCCTGGGGAAGACCTGGCCCAAACCGAAATAGAGGATCAACACACCCACCAAACCGATCAGGAAGCGCACCAGCCGCCGCCAGCCGCCTTCACCGGCCAGAAAACGCCCTTTTTTCTCGTCCAGGATCACAAAACCGCCCAACATGCCCAGCCAGATGCCACCCAGTGTGAAGGTGCCGTCCAGGTTAAAGGGCTCAGCATCAACGGCCCGGGCTGCCCATTCGGGGTTCATCACCCAGTCACCAGCCAGCATTCGAGCGCCCAGGATCACCAGCATCAAAACGGCCGTGCTGGCAGCCACCAGGCCTAGTTTGGCCCCTAAGGATTGCGCATTGACCCAATGACCCACCTTTTCATACCATGCAGCAAACGCCCACACCAGTAAACCCCCGATCAGCCAGCCGAGCAAGACATCACCCAGGAAATGCACCCCCAGCACGATCCTCGATAGCCCGATCAGGAAAATCAACACCACCATCACAACCGAAAACCAGCGACGTTTTACCTCCACAGCCAGCCAGCCCCAAATCGTGGCGGCATTCTGCGCATGACCCGATGGCAGCCCAAAGGAACGCTCGTGCAGGTGATTGGTCACACTGTCACTGATCCAGTAAGGGCGGGGGGTGCGAAACAGGAATTTGAACAAGGTGTTGAAACAATTGCTAAGCAGGAGCATCATCCCCACCCGCAGGCCTGCCATTTGGTCAAAACTCCAATAAATGATCGGCAGCAAGAGGACATAGAACTCCTCATCCCCTAAAAACGTGACCGCCCGCATCAGTGTAACAAGCCACGGGCCGAGCGATTGGAAAAATTCGTTCACGACAATTTGTACCGCGTTCACAGCATCCATAAAATAAAACCTCCTGTTGCATTGAATCGTTTAATGGTTTGGCTTAATGGTCAGCCTGTTGATGACCAGCGGACTCCTCATTTGTAGTAAACCTGATGAGGCATCGGTTCTCTGCGGTAAAAAACTGGCCTCAATGATGATAAAAATCAGCCTGCTGCCGAAATACCTGGCACGATGGCTCACAACTTGGCGGCAAATAGATCCTCAACAATCGCCTGTCCCTCATCCAGGATCCGGGACAAATGCGCCTCCCCCTTCAGGCTTTCAGCGTAAACCTTGTAGATATCCTCTGTCCCCGAGGGGCGGACGGCCACCCAGCCATTTTCCGTCACAATCTTCAAACCACCAATGTCGGCGTTGTTTCCGGGCGCTTTGGTCAGCTTGGCGGTGATTTTTTCCCCGGCCAGCTCGCCTGCCGTGACCATGTCGGGGGTCAATTTGCTGAAAACGGCTTTTTGTGCAGGGGTTGCTTTGGATTCAAGCCGCTGATAAAAGGCCTGTCCAAAACTCTCTTGCAGTTGAGCATAAATCTCTGCCGGGTCTTCGCCCGTCACTGCGAGCATTTCTGCTGCCAAAAGGTTCAGGATAATGCCGTCCTTATCGGTGGTCCAGGTGGTGCCATCCTTGCGCAGGAAGGAAGCGCCAGCGCTCTCTTCGCCCCCAAAGCCGAGCTTGCCATGCAGCAATCCCGGCACAAACCACTTAAAGCCCACCGGGACTTCCGTGACGGAGCGTTGGAGATGCTTTGCCACCCTGTCCAGCATGGCGCTGGTCACCACGGTTTTGCCCACAGTAGCATCGGCCAACCATCCATGCCGGTGTTGGAACAGGTACCAAACGGCTGCTGCAAGGTAGTGATTGGGGTTCATCAATCCGCCCGACGGTGTCACAATCCCATGGCGGTCAAAATCCGGGTCGTTCCCGAAGGCGATGTCGTAGTGATCTTTCAGTTCGATCAGCCCGGCCATGGCATACGGCGAGGAGCAATCCATGCGGATCTTGCCGTCACCGTCAACGGTCATAAAACGGAAGGTGGGGTCAATGTCACGGTTGACAACCGTCAAATCCAGTTGGTAAGTCTCTGCGATCGGATCCCAGTAAGCAACACCTGCACCGCCCAGGGGATCAACTCCGATGGTCACACCGGCAGCAGCAATGGCCTCCACGTTGACCACGTTCACCAGGTCATCCACATAGGGCTGGACAAAATCCACCAGGTGCGTTGTATTCGCCTGTAAAGCTTTTGTCCAATCCATCCTTTTTACGCCCTTTAAACCATCCTGCAAGATGGCATTGGCGCGGTCCTGGATGGTTTTGGTGGTTTCAGAGCCGGCCGGTCCCCCGTTGGGGGGATTGTACTTAAATCCGCCATCCTCCGGCGGGTTGTGCGAGGGCGTGATCACCACCCCATCGGCCTGCCCTTTATCCCGGGCCAAGTTGTACGTCAGGATCATGCGCGAAATGACCGGTGTGGGCGTGAAACCCATCCCTGCCTGCAGCATAATGTCCACACCGTTGGCCGCAAACACCTCAACGGCTGTACGCAGCGCTGGTTCCGAAAGGGCATGGGTATCCTTGCCAATGTACATCGGTCCGGTTGTCCCCTGCTTTTGGCGGTACTCCACAATCGCCTGGCTGATCGCCAGGATATGATCTTCATTGAAGTTGCGTTCAAGAGAAGAACCGCGATGCCCGGATGTGCCAAAGGCAACCTGCTGTGAAGGCGTCTTAGGGTCAGGACGGTCCGTATAATAGGCTGAAATTAACTGCGGAACATCAACAAGCAATTCTCGCGGCGCGGGCTTGCCGGCCAGGGGGTGGATATTCATCTTCTTCTCTCTTCTTCTCAATAATCCCACATTGATCTGACCCAATTATACACCAGGTGCTAAAGCTCCTTTTATTTAACCAATATCACACCGTAAGGCAATCTGCACACACCTGTGGGTCAAAAAGCCTGTCTCACCAGTCTTAACACGAAAAACCCGATCGGGTTGCTCAAAAGCCAGGCATAGGCTGAACACTTTGATGCCGTGCTGATGTAAAAACTTTATCAGAAGGTTCAACAAAAATTGGAAGATGAAGCGCCGTGCAGTATAATGGGTGATCAGATTGGTTAATCAAAATCCCGGTGGTTTTCACCGGACTGAACACAATGGAGACCATTAATGGCAGAAAATCACGTATCGACAGTCAAAGAAGGTGTTGTCGTCACCATGGATTACCGTTTACAGGTAGATGGCACGGAAATTGATTCTGGCCCGATCCAATTCCTGCAGGGGTACGGAAACATCATCCCGGGTTTGGAGAGTGAAGTTGAGGGCATGACCCTCGGCGAGGAAAAGCAGGTCCTGGTCAAAGCAGAGGATGCTTATGGCCATTACGACGAAGATCTGGAGATCGAAGTCCCCCTGACCAGCTTTCCTGAAGAGTTTGAGATCAAGCTCGGCCACCCAATGCGGCTGCAGGATGGCGAAGGCCATGTTTTCACCGGTGTGGCCATGGCCATCTCAGATGAGACGGTCACGCTCAACCTGAATCATCCCCTGGCAGGTAAAGACCTGCTGTTCACGACCAAGGTCACCGAGCTGCGTTCTGCCACTTCCACAGAACTGGAACAGGGGCGCCTGGCAAGCGCATGCAGCGCCTGCGCGTCGGATGATTGCAGCGATTGCTGAGCAAATTAAAGAACAATTACAAATAATTAACCCATTCTCTCATTGACGTTGCATTTAGTCTGTGATAGAATTTTGTGCACTTGCCCCCATCGTCTAGTGGCCTAGGACGTGGCCCTCTCAAGGCCAAAACCGGGATTCGAATTCCCGTGGGGGCATATTTTTATTTAACCCCACCACCCTGCTCTACTCGGGTGGCCC
>NPIE01008130.1_pt1 | contig 25447 bp, 20 predicted proteins | sample 8637661 | NCBI WGS metagenome assembly NPIE01 (sample SAMN07420842, study PRJNA396082) | bioreactor metagenome | isolation source: sample BA12 brine-fed electro-methanogenic bioreactor BA | place: Japan: Kochi | collected 2016-12-09 | reverse complement strand
TTTTCTTGATTTAACGTTATAATAAGGTAGCAATAAAATTATAAAGGAGATTTAAATGAACGGAACAGTAAAATGGTTTAACGCAGAAAAAGGTTATGGTTTCATCACAGATGAAGAAGGAAATGACATTTTTGCACACTACTCAGCAATCCAAGGCGAAGGGTACAAGTCTTTAGAAAACGGTCAAGAAGTTACTTTTGACGTAGTTGATGGCGATAGAGGACCTCAAGCTGCTAATATAGTGAGATTATAGTAAGTACTGTTAGTTAAACACAAAATTAAAAAAGATAAAAGGTCACAAATTTTTGTGACCTTTTGTTTGTATTTAGTCTATTCTCCAAAACCGACAATAGTGGAATCAACAACATATACTTCAATATCATCACCAATATCACGAGATATAAAGTATTGCATTTCTAAGTTTGTAAAACTGCCAACGTTAATCATATATAGTTGATCATTGTCAATTTCTAACCAATAGATGGTAAATCCATCATTAACATAAGATTTAATGTCGGTAATAGTACCAGATATTTTGGTAGAAACTGCATCATCTTCATCATTTAATCTTATTAAATATCGATTATACGCATCAGCTTTATTCTCAGAAATCGAGTAAAACTCTAAATCTTGAATTTTCATGAAGACATATCTTAATATTCTTCCATCTTCTCCTTTAATTAGGATGAAGTACGTTGGGTTATTATTAACATTAAGTGGTATAGGGAATGAGGTAGAAATATTGTTTTGAGGTATTAAGGTTAAGGCTTTATTCATGGCCGCTTCCTCAGTAGCGCCTGGGAATCGAAATAGTCTTGTTTCTTTTGTTCGCATATTGGCATAGACGAAACCAATGGTGGATTCGTCATTACCTGCACTTGTTAAACCGGTAAAATAGAATAATTCGCCTTCATTCATAATAACTCTAGTTCCTGTTGAAGTTTGTAATACTCCTCTTTGAGCAAAAATACTATTTAACCAACCTTCTTGAAGTGAACCCCAGTAATTCAAATGTTCAAAAATAAGTGAATTTGGATAAACACTTTCAACCCAACTAGGTACTTCAGTTGGTTCATAAATATTGACTTCGCCATTCATAGCATTAATAACAGCGATTACTTTTATTTTATTTCCACCGTTAATAAAGATCGTTGGTAAGGAATATTGCATGATATAGTAAGGATTACCTTCTTCGTCGATTTCAAAGAAACTGTTTTCTAAGCGGTATTTATTTAAACCGTTGTAGTAAGCATGTCTAGTTAAATCTTGGTTAAAATATGCGGATGGAACATATTTCATACCTTGACCAGTTGTTTCTTTTAGATTAATTAATTGAGTTTCTGAGGTGACTTTATCAATCAAAATATATCCAGGTGTTCCGGTGTCGTTATTACTGGTCCATTTAAAGAATCCTCGATACTCTAATGGAGCGACAAGATATTGTTTCCCTTGGTAGATAATATCAGAATATTCTCCTGGTTGAAACTCTGAACCGATACCTGGATATTCTCCTAGTTTTAGAGAACCAAGTTTAGCTCCATAACTCTTATCAACAATTGGTAGAGTTGTAATATCAACTGTATTAATATCAGTTACAAAACTTTCCTCTTCCAATTCAATTAAATTAGCGTATTCATTAGCGTGAAGATAGGGTCTGCCGCCAAAAAAGAAGAAAGCTAATGCAAAAATAACAAAACTACCACTACCAATTATGACTATTTTTTGAAATAGTCTTTGATCAAATTTCAAATACAGGAAAAAGACATTAAAGCCAATAAATAAGAAGAATAAAGCATAGACAAATATTCCGAAATATCTAAGATTGAGTTTAACTAAGAAAAAATAATTAAAACCAAATATTAAGGATATTAGAATAGCTGTAGTAATGGATAAAGATATGATTTCTTTTTTTCCGAGTTTATTAAATCGCATTTTTTCAATAGCTCCTTTTTCAATTAAGTTATTAATAACTGTTCTTGTTGTTGAACAACCATTTAGTATCTCTTTTTCGGTTGCTTTATTACGGTAACGGATAAATGTGAGGACTTCATTTTGTTTATCTGTAAACTGTATCGATTCATCATAATCAAGTAGATGGTATGAATTATCGTAATGAAATAAGTCTTTATTAACAAAAAACTTTTTAAATATTAAATATAATGTGTAAACTACTACCAGTAAGAGAAATTCCATAAGCACCTCTAAATTGTCAGACTTTTTTTGTTAAAATATATAATGCTTATTACAAATATTAATAAGCCGGTGATAAGACTTGCAAAACCTGTTATTAGGATATACCCAGTTGATTCCATTATTTTATCGATATCAACAATACTTAGGATTGTCGCATACCTGAAGGGTTCTAAATCGGTATTTAAGTTCTTAATCATATTCATAATAAAGAACAAACCAACAAGACCACTTCCATATCCGATTGCTTTACTTGCGTCGCTAAAGATCGTAGAAAGCAAAAACACTAAAGCACTTACTACAGTTAAAGCACCAAGCAATACAAAGTTTAAACCAAGATACCTACCAATCATTAAGTGTCCTTTAAAAGCAATCTCAGCAGTAATAATCACAATAATGACATTTATTAGAATTAACATAAAAACATTAATAAATAGTGTTAAAGCTTGTGTTGTAGCGATTTTCACTCTAGAGTTAGGTGTGGTTAATAGATAAGCCATAGAAGAATTATCGACTTGTTTTGCCATTAGCCTATTCCCGAGCATTACAATAAATATCATTGGGAAGATAAACATGATGAAACCATATAAGTAACGACCAAGATACGTTGTTAGTTCGGTACCTAGATTATTAAATCCCATCATATTAACCATCGCTTCGGGCATTAGGTCTAACAAATCTTGCATTGCTTCAGCCGATACAGGGTCAAACATTGTGGTAGCGATAATCCCATACATTAAAGTAATGGCAAGGAAAGATAGAAACATCACTAAACTTGTTTTTAGGTTAAAGAATAATAAGTGTTTATTCATCTTGATCATCTCCATAATACTTCATAAAGATATCTTCAATTGATTGCTTGATTGAATTCATTTTGATTACTTTGTAAGTTTGAAGTTCTTTGAAGACTTCTTCATAGTTGTTTTTTACTACTAAACGATACTTACCGTTTTTAATATGAGTGATATCTAGTTTAGATTTTAAAATATTAGGGTTTTCTTTATCTAATTGAATTTCAAAGACATCTTCATATTTTTCTTTTAGTGAAGTAATATCTTCCACAGTGATTAAATAACCATCCTTAATTATTCCTGCTCTGTCACACATTTTTTCGACTTCTTCAAAAATGTGAGAAGATAGAAGGATCGTTTTACCTCTTTGTTTTTCTTCTTTTATTAATTCAAGAAAAACATTCTGCATTAATGGGTCTAGTCCTGAAGTTGGTTCATCCAGGATTAAGATATCAGGATCATGCATAAAGGCTGTGATTATCGCTAATTTTTGTTTCATACCTTTTGACATCTTTTTAATAAAGACATCGGTATCAAGCTTAAATAGGTCTTCAAGCTTGTTTCTGAAGGTGAAGTCGGTAAGATTTCTTAATTTAGCGATAAGATTTAGGAAGTCTTTACCTTTTAAGTTATCATAGAAAGAAATCTCTCCTGGTAAGAAACCTACTTTTTTTTGAATTTCCGCTGTTTCAATCCTAGCATCTAAACCATCAATCAGTACTTTTCCAGAACTTGCGTTGGTAAATCCGAGGATGTTTCTAATGGTTGTGGTTTTGCCTGCGCCATTAGGACCAAGATAACCAAAGACTTCACCTTGTTTTACTGTGAAGTTTAAGTCAAAAACGCCTTTGCCGGAACGATAGGTTTGGGTTAGGTTCATTATTTCGATCAAAATTAATCGCCTCCTAGACTTGCACTTTATATCATATCTCAATTAGCTTATTTATACAAGATATACCAATGATTTTTAAAAACTCAAGGATAAATGATATATAATCTAAATAATAAGTTAGGCTAAATTTTAAACTAATTTGTTTTAACTTGAAAAATAGCTGGTTATCAACTATAATTATACTGTTCAAAAGGAGTAAAAAATGAAAATATTTAATTCATACACAAATCAAATTGAAGAATTTGTCCCAATTCATCCTCATCAAGTAAATATGTATGTTTGTGGGCCAACAGTCTATAATTATATTCACATCGGCAATGCTCGACCGGTGGTTTTTTTTGATACAGTAAGAAGGTTTTTCGAAAAACAAGGATTCCAAGTAAAGTATGTCTCTAATTTTACAGATGTGGATGATAAGATCATTCAAAAAGCAATTGATGAAGGAAAGACAGAATTGGAAATCAGTGGAAAGTATATTGAAGCTTTTGTTAAAGATATTACTGATTTGAACTGTAAAACCGATTATATTCAGCCAAAGGTTACGGAATATATGAATTTTATTATTGATTTTATTCAAGAGCTTATTGATAAAGACTTTGCATATAATATTGATGGTGATGTCTACTTTCGAGTAGAAAAAATAAATGATTATGGAAAATTAAGCAACCGTAACACTGACGATTTAATCAGTGGCAGTAGAATAGATGTCAATCCAAAAAAAGAAAGTCCATTAGATTTTACTTTGTGGAAAAAGACGGAAAAAGGAATCAATTTTGAATCTAATTTTTCTTGTGGAAGACCCGGTTGGCATACGGAGTGCGTCGCGATGATTGAAGATATTTTCCATGAGAGAATTGATATTCATGGTGGTGGGATTGATTTGCAATTTCCGCATCATGAAAATGAAATCGCTCAATCAAAAGCGATTCATGGGCATAGTATCGCCAATTATTGGATGCATAATGGTCGTTTGAGTTTTCGTGATGAAAAAATGAGTAAGAGTATTGGTAACGTGGTTTTAGTAAAAGATGTAGAAGATAAGATGCCTCTAAGATTTTTCTTGTTGAGCACTCATTATCGTTCGCCCATTAATTATGATGATGAAGTATTTTCAATGTATGTTAAAGAATGGCAAAAACTTGAAACTTCAGTTAAGTCCTTGTTTTTTAAATTAGATTTAGCGAACGAATTAGCAAAAGAACAGTTAGTAGTTGATACGGAAATAATTGAAATCAAAGGGCAGTTTGATGCAGCGATGATGGAAGACTTTAACACCGCAAATGCAATTACCGCTTTACAATCAATGATCAAACTAATCAATGCATCTTTAAGGTCAAAACAGAATTTCTCTTATTATAATCAGTTGTTTCAGACTATTTTGTATATGACTGATGTTTTAGGTTTGAAGATAGAACTTATACCACTTAATGAGGAAACAAGATCATTATATTATTCATGGCAGAAAGCAAGAAATGATAAAGATTTTACTAAAGCGGATGAGCTAAGAAAAGTACTTAATGAACGAGGAGTCTTATGATTCTTTACAATGGGTTAACTCTAGCTTATGTTGGCGATGCATATTATGAGATGTGGATTAGAGATTATGTGATTAAGCAAGGTTTTACTTTGGTAAATGATTTACATAATCAAGCAATTAGATATACTCAATCCACCGCACAAGCTTTAGCCGCTATGAGACTTTATGATGAATTTTATACGGAAGAAGAACAAAGAATCTTTAAAAGAGGAAGAAATCAGTCCGCTTCTCATAAACCAAAAAATGCTGATGTGCAGACTTATAATAAATCAACTGGTTTTGAAGCGGTTATTGGCTATTTGTATTTAAGTAAAGACTTAAAGAGGATTGATGAAATTATCAAGTTTGCGGTTCGAGTTATTGAAGAAAATGATCGAATTCCTAGTAGTTAAGAAGTGAATTTAACATTTATTTTTCAAGAGAATTTTCTTGATAAATATGGTAAAATAGAAGTGGTGAGATAATGAGTATTGAAGTTTATGGAAAAAATTCCTGTCAAGAAATTCTTGATGTAAATAAAGAGATCATCCAAGCATTTATTATGGAAAATACGAATGCAGATTTTTTGCATATCTTGCAGAGAAGAAATGTAAAAACAAATGTTTTATCGAAACATGATTTTAAAAAGAAATTCTTAGGAAACCATCAAGGAATAGTTTTTGAAATAGAGGATTACAAAACCTATGATTTCAAAGAGTTTATTAAAACGTTAGATCTTACGACAAACCCAGTTTTAGTAATGCTTGATGGTATTACGGATGTTCATAATTTTGGAGCGATTATTAGAACTTGTGAAGCGGCGGGTGTTGCGGGGATTATCATTCCTAAAATGCGTTCAGTTAGATTAACTGGAACGGTTGCAAAAACTAGTTCAGGAGCAATTGAACATATAAAGATTGTTGAAGTAACGAATTTAAGAAATACTCTCATTGATTTAAGAGAATATGGGTTTTGGAATGTTGGCACAAGTTTAGATGCAGAAAAGGATTATGATGAAATATTTGTAGACCGGCCAATCTGCATTGTGATTGGGAGTGAAGGAAAAGGGATGGCAAGACTTATTAAAGAAACAGTTGATTTTAATGTAAAGATTAATATGATCGGAAAAATTAATAGTTTAAATGCTTCTGTAAGTGCTGGTATTATTATTTTTGATATTTTAAGAAAGAAGCAGATGAAATAATAAATGAATTTTCGCGATTATAACGATTTTGAGATTATCGACCTAGTTAAACAAGGCAATGATGAAGCGTTTAATTTTATGGTTACTAAGTATCAATATCTAATTGCGAAAAAAATCAAAAGTTTCAACCTAACCTATGAATATGAAGATTGTTTTCAAGAAACACTGATGTTATTACATAAATCCTTAATGCGATTCGATGAAAATTATAATAAAACCTTTACCAGATACTTTGAGTTGAACCTAAATAATTTTCTAATCACATACAAAGGAAGAAAACAAAGACACCAAAATTTCATTGCGGAAAAGTTACCGTTATTATATGATTTTCGAGTAAAGGAACATGAAAGAAATTACTATCTTGATAATGATATTTATACAGCTTTATCTTCACTTTCAGATTTTGAAAAACTAGTCTATCAAGCGAAGATAATAGAGGATAGAAATATTAAGGAATGTGCAGTTTATCTTAATTGTGATGAAAAACAAGTCTATAATGCTATTGCGAGGATAAGAAATAAAATTAAATTGCATTTAATGACATGATTTTCTTGACTTTTATCGCTTTTTTTGATAAATTATGTAAAGCAAGTGAGTTGATAATATGAAAAATAAAACAGTGTTAATCTGTGAAGAGTGTTCATCAAGAAATTATGAGATAAAAAAAACCGAGAAATCAACTCGATTTGAAGTGAAGAAATACTGTAAAAAATGCAAAAAACATACCATTCATAAAGAAGGTAAGTAGGAGGAATATAATGGCAAAAGAACCAAAAAATAAAGTCGAAAAGCCGATTAAATCTAAAGAAGTTAGAAGCGAAAGTAAAGTAATGGAAATTCTTAAAAAAGAATATAAGTTTGAAAACTGGCTTTTAGCAATTTTATCACCTGTATTGATTTTATACGGTGTATATATTCTATTAGGGAAATTTGGAACCATTGACTTAGCAGCAATTTTAGGAACATCAGGAATAGGTGTAATTGATTTTTTCTTTAATACAACTTTAAAAAGAATCTTAACAGGATCTTTCTTAGTGATAATAGGATTACTTGTATTAGTTTATTTATTAATCCCTTATATTAGACCAAGTATTTCAGAAATGAAAAAAGTTTCATGGCCTACAGGGAAAACTCTAGCACTTAATAGTTCAAGAGTATTTACTTTCTTAATTTTCTTAATGTTAGTATTCTATTTATATAGTGCTGTTTTAAATCCTTTATTTAAATTGATTTATGGAAACTAAATAAGGAAAACCAATGGCGAATACAAAAGAAAACAATCCTAAGCGTTTGTGGTATATAGTTCAAACGTATTCAGGACTAGAAAATTCTGTTAAAGCAAGTATAGAAAGAAGAATTGAATCAATGAACATGGAAGATAAGATCTTTCAAGTTATGATTCCTGAAGAAATTATACCGGCTGATAAGAAAGATAAAAACCCTAAAGAAAAACTAGTTAAGATTTTTCCAGGTTATGTTTTTATCGAAATGATTGTTACAGATGATTCTTGGTTTGTTGTGAGAAACACACCTGGTGTTACAGGATTTTTAGGAAGTAGTGGTGGTGGAACAAAACCAGTACCATTAAAACCAGATGAGATTAATCCAATCCTTAAGAAGTGTGGTATGTTACAAGTTCAAAGGTTTAATGTTCAACCAGGACAACAAGTTAGAATTATAAGTGGAAACTTTAAAGATCAAGTTGTTACAGTAGAAAATATCGACCAAGATAAGGGTAAAATCCATGTTTTAATTGAAATGTTTGAAAGACAAACATCAATGGAATTAGATTTTACGGATGTAGAAGTACTATAATATTCAATCAGACTTTGAGATAGTGAATCTCAAGGTCTTTTTTTTACTTTAAATTCTTCGATTCGTCTTTTTAAAAGCGATGCTTTATGGTAGAATAGATAATATGAAGATTTCACTATTTTTTTAAAGGAGTACAAGTCTTTGAAAAAAACAGATTCAGTCCTCAAAGAAATTATCAAAAAAGTCAATGAACTTAATGATTTTGCTGATAGTATGTCTGCAAAAGATGCTTTAGCTGCTCAAGAAGCTGCTCAAGAAGCATTCGACTTATCAATCAAATATGAATATCGAGAAGGAAAAATCCATTCTCTTTTTTACTTGGGAGAAAGTCAATATCGCAGAGGAAATTTCTTTGACGCTGTGACTAATCTACAACTAGCATTAGGGTTAACAAATCCCATTAAGGATATTATCTTAAGATCTAAAATCTGGAATATTTTAGGAAACACACATTTGAGTCTTCATGTGTTTGATTTGGCATTTCATTATTACCAATTAGCGATTGATGCAGCCCAAACAACCAATCGATTAGAATCCGTTGCGATGCTAAATAATAATGTAGGTGAGATTTACCGAGAGCTAGGAGATTATCATAACGCTTTGAAGTCTTATGAATCTAGTATACAAATATGTGAAAGCAATAATTTTGAAAGAGTAAGAATGTATGTTACAGTCAATATGGGAGTGACAAATTATCAACTGAAGCAATATGATGTTGCTAGAAAAGAACTGGAAACAAGTTTGAAAATGTCTTTTGAAAGAAGTGATTATGTTATTGAAGGCTTCGCTTCAAGATATTTAGGACTATTGCTTCAGGACTTAGGTGATTATGTTTTAGCAAAAGACTATTTTAAGAAATGTATTGAGGTTTATAACAGGACGAACGAGACCGTTTCTCAAGCAGAGATTTTAAAAGATTTAGGAAAACTTCATTTTATTCAAAAAGAGTACAACCTAGCGATTGAATATTTAGATAAGGCTTATGCGCTAACGAATTCTTTACAAGCGTATCAACTGTTGATTGAAATTGTTGATTTATATACAGATGTTTATGAAAGCACGAAAGACAATACAATGGCTCATAAGTTTAATCGCTTAAGATATGTTGTAAGAGAGAAAAGAACAGAACAGGAAAAAGCACAAAGGCTAAAGAGTATAAACATTCAATTACGAGCTTCCAAAGCTATTAAAGAAAGTGAGAACTTTCAGATATTAAATAAAGAACTTCAAGAAAAAACTCGATCTTTAGAAAAAATGACTAAAGAACTTAAAAGAATGAATAAAGAATTGAAAGCTTTAAGTAATATTGATGGTTTAACCGAGATAGCAAATCGGAAACGACTAGATTCTTATTTATTAGAAATATTCACGAAAGCAGTTAAATATCAAAAAGGAGTTGCTATTTTAGTTATTGATATTGATTCTTTTAAAGAATTCAATGATTATTATGGACACTTAATCGGTGATGAGGCTTTAAAGACTTTAGCGAGAATTCTGAAAAGTCTGGTAGAAGATGAAGAAGGGTTATCAGCTCGTTTTGGTGGCGATGAGTTTGTGATTGCTCTTTATGATGCAACACTAGAAAAAGCCACAGATATCGCTGAAAAGATCCAACAAAATCTTAGCTTGGCAAGAATTGAAAACAAGAATTCATTAGTTAGTAAATACTTAACGGTCAGTATTGGAATTATTGCTACTAAACCATTATCTGTTAAAGATAAGACCAAGTATATTGATTTAGCTGATAAAGCTCTATATTTAGCAAAAGATAAAGGTAAGAATCGCATAGAAATGATCTTCTAATTATTACTGTAAAGCGCTTTTATTACTAAGCGCTTTTTTTTGACACAAAAATGACACAATTAGTTAGTAAAATAATAATATTGTATTATCGTTTTGAACTATTTGTACTTTGATATATAATATCAACATGAGAATATCCTTAATTAAGAAAATAAATTATGATATAATGCTTATGAGTGATCAAGCAGGAGGAAAGAACGAATGATTAAATTAGCTAATGTTTCAAAATATTACAACTCGAATGATGTTATTGCTTTAGGATTAAGAAAAGTTAATCTAGAGCTTAATGTTAATGAATTTGTCGCTATTGTTGGTGAATCCGGTTCCGGTAAAACCACGCTTTTAAATGTAATCAGTGGTATTGATACATATGAAGACGGTGAAATGTACATTAACGGTGAGGAAACATCATATTATTCAGTTAGTGATATGGAGAATTATCGAAAGAAATACATCGCTTTTGTGTTTCAAGATTATAACTTAATAGATTCTTACACGGTTTTACAGAATGTAGAAGCTCCTTTATTGTTATCTGGTTATCCTAAAGAAAAGATTAGAAGTAGAGCTTTAGAGATTATTAGAAAAGTAGGTTTAGAAAAACATATCAAGCATAAAGCTACTAAGTTAAGTGGTGGACAAAAGCAAAGAGTTGTTATTGCAAGAGCTCTAGCGAAAGATTGTCCGATTATCGCAGCTGATGAGCCTACAGGTAATTTAGATTCCAAGTCAGCAAAACAGATTATTGAATTATTAGCTGATATTGCTAAAGACCGCTTAGTGATAATGGTTACTCATGATTTTTCTCAAGTTCAAGATTATGCGACAAGAAAAATCAGGATTTACGATGGGGAAATAGTAGAAGATAAAGAGTTAACTAAAGTTGATAAAAAAGATTTACCTAAGTTAGATGATAAAGAATTCAAAATGGATCTATCATCAACTTTAAAATTATCTTTAAGAAATCTTTTGTCTGTACCTAAGAAAACATTTTTGATGATCATTGTATTTACTTTCTTTTCCATTTTTATCGGGTTAGCTTATGGAGGGTATATCTTGTCGATGCAAGAAACTTCATATTCATATAATTCTCATTTTAATTATACAAATCCAGATCGAATTGTTGTTAGAAAAACAGATAATTCTGAGTTTGTTCAAGCTGACTTTGATGAGTTAAGTGATTTTACGAAAGTAAAAGAAGTCATTAGCAAAGATTATGTTTTAGATTATTCTCAAGTGATGAGTTCTGTTACTGGTGACATTGATTATATTAATGTCCAGTTTTTGCCGATAAGTTTATTAGGCGATACTGAATTATTATATGGAACTCTGCCTATAGAAGCATCAGAGGTTGTCATTGCTGCTAGTGATGAAGTATTAGAGTTAGAGGGTGAAATTGTCGGTCAGGAGTTAACTGCGGCATATGAATGGTATCAAGACTTTACCTTTTATGAAGTTACTGGTGTAGTAGATAATGATTTGATTCCTGGGACTGATAATTATTATAATAACTATTTCTTTATCAATGACGAAATGTGGGAAAATCTTGCAAGGAGTTCTTATCTAAGAAACGAAGGATCAGTCGGTATTGATTACAACAACCTTGAATATGAGGGTGCAGTGCAAATCAATGATGACCGGTTTGAAATTGATAATACTTTAGATGATCTGGTTATACTAGCAAGTCCAAATTACTATAGTAAAGCGGATTGTTTAACCGATACATGTACTTTTAATGCAGTTTTAAATGTTAGCGATTATTATGTTGATAATGAATATGATATTAGTTTTGTTTTAGATGAAGACTATTTAACGAATAAGATTTATGTGAATCAAAACACTTATGACTTAATCTTTTATGATGAGGTTTATCAAGTAAGTGTAATGACAACCGATGATATTAATGTTGATACATTAGTAAAAAATATTGCTAGAATTAGAGATGGTTTGAATTATAAATATAAAGTGATTTATCCTTATGACTCTAATTTCGCTAGTGAGTTTGAAGGCTTGTTAATATTAATCCAAAGTATAGGGATGATTAGTTTAATCTTCTTTACGCTTACTGGGTCTACATTGATTACTTATGTAATCTTTAAGATGATTATTAATACCAAATTACATGATTATGCTATTTTTAGAACAATAGGTGCTAATAGAAATGTAATTAAGACTTTCATCTATGTGGAAAACCTATATGTTGTTATTATTGCATTTGTTATCTTTTTAATAACTTCCTTATCAATCCCTGCTAGTGTTGGTCAATACAGTCTATGGTCAGCGTTTCGGGTGTTTGATACTGGTAAGTATATTATTTATTTGATTTTATTAATTATAATGTCTTTAATTATTTCGAGAAAGTATTGTAATAAGATTTTCTCAAGTAGTGTTTCTAAGACCTTGAAGACGGATTTGGGGTAAAAATTATGATAAGTTTAAGAAATGTACATAAGTATTTTAATAAGGGTAAATCAAATGAAATTCATGTAATCAATGATACGTCTTTAGTTTTTCCAGAAACAGGGTTAGTAGCATTAACAGGACCATCTGGATGTGGGAAAACAACTTTACTGAATGTTATTGGTGGATTGGATAGTTTTCATAGCGGTAAGATTGTTTTTGATGATATCGAGATTAATCGCTATAAACCTTTAGAATGGGATGTATTACGAAACGAAAAAGTAGGATATATCTTCCAAAATTATAATTTAGTTCTTTCAAAAACAGTTTACGAGAATATTGAACTTGCTTTAAATATGGCTGGTTTATATGACAAAGAAAAGATTGAAGAAAGAATTAATTACGTGCTTGAAAGCGTGGGAATGTATAATTACCGTAAGAGAAATGTTAAAGCATTATCAGGAGGGCAACAACAACGTGTAGCAATCGCAAGAGCAATTGCTAAAGATCCAGCAGTTGTTTTGGCTGATGAGCCTACTGGTAATTTGGATGCTAATAATACTTTTGAAATTATGAGTATTATTAAGAAAATATCAGAGACAAGATTAGTTATATTAGTTTCTCATGAACGGGGAATAGTTGATTTTTATGCAGATCGAATTATTGAGTTATCTGATGGAAAGGTAATTCATGATTATGAAAATGCTGGGGGTAAATCTTTTGATCATGTTGATGATCGTGATATCTATTTAAAAGATTTAAAAGCAGATGAGGCTTTGAGTTCTTCAGGAATAGATTATTATTATGACCATGAAAAAGACGATAGTTTAAAGGTTAAACTAGTTGAGTTTAAAGGTAACTTATATGTTAAGGTAAGATCGAAAAGAAAAATTAAATTTATTGATGATGATTCTGAAGTAAGGTTAATTGATGCTCATTATAAGAGTAGAGAAGTAAGTGATTTACAAGATTATAAATTTGATTTATCGCAATTTGATAATATCAAACACACGAAATCGAAGCGATCTTTTATTAAATGGTCTAATACCTTAAAAAGTGGTTTTGCTAGGGTGTTTTCTAAGAGGAAGTTTGTCAGTAGATTGTTCTTATTTGGGTACTTTATCATCTCTGCTTTAGTGGTTTTTCAATTAGCTAGTTTTGGTAATCTAACAAGAGTTGAGGAAAAGGATTTTTTAAGTACTCCTAGAGATTTAATGACTTTAGGTGATAAGGTTGATTTAAGTCCTGATGACTTAAGAGAGATTTTAGATGAAACGGAAGGGGTAGAGTTTTCTCCTTATCTTGGCCAAGCGGATTTAAGATTTGTTTATAGAGATTTTTATCAAGGAGTTGCTGATGTATATTTTCAAGCTTATCCAGTAAAACTTTCTGAGTATGCTGATTCAGAACTGGTATATGGAAGGCTAGTTGAAAGTAATTTAGAAGTGGTTATCGATGAGTGGATAGCTGAAAAATTATTAGAAGAAAAGCGTATCCTTGATTTAAATGTTACTAATATTGAAGAACTGATTGGCTCACAAGTTAATTTCCAAAGATATTCTTCTCCTTTAAACTTTGAAGTTGTAGGGATTATACGCACTGAATCTCCTTTGATCATTATGAATGATGAAGCGATTTTTAGTTTCTATAGTAATTACCAAATTGATGGTATCTCTTATGGTACGGTAAAAGATCGAATAGACATTGTCGAAGGTAGAGCCATCGAAAGCGATACGGAATTGCTGGTTTATAATAATGGCTTTTATGAACTAGGAGAAGTAGTAGAAGTCTATGGTGTGGGGTTTAGAACAGTCGTTGGTTTATATGAAGGAAAAACGGATAGTGATTATAGTTTTAATGCGCAAATTTATGTTGTATCAAACGATGACTTTTTTGAAGCTGTCATGGACCAAACTCAAAATCGATATTATGAGTATTGGTTTAATGGATTCTTCTTTTATGTAGATGATGAGGAACAAGCGATTAGTGATTTTGAAGAATTAGGATATGAGTTGTTTAATTCCTATGAAGCAGAAAAAGCTAATTTTACCCAAGCACAAAGAGAAGCAAATGCAACTAGAATAACTACGATAGTGATGATTATTGCTGGTATTATTATCTTTATATTCTTTATGATGCGTTCAAGTATGTTGTCAAGAATTAAGGAAATTGGTGTTTATCGAGCTATTGGAGCTACTAAGAGAGATATTTATAAAATATTCTTCTCTGAGATTATTGGTTTTACAACCTTAGGCTCTTTAACTAGCTATTTAGCTATGTCTTATTTGATTAATGAGGTTCAAAGACAAGCTGGTGATTTAGTCCAAGTTTTCTATTTCCCATTCTATTTATTTATCGCAGGAATTGTTGGGATTTATCTCTTGAACATAATCTTTGGAATGTTACCGATATTTACGCTTTTAAGTAAAACTCCGGCAGAAATTACTGCAAAATACGATATCTAATCTAATTCATAAAATCCCTAGCTATTTAGGATAAAAAAATCTTGACTAAAAAGGGGTTTTATTGTATAATAATTCAGCGTGTCAAAAGGATGATTTATTGTGGGAGGAAAATAGTTTCCTATAACCACATCACGAAAATAAGGAGGTGTCTTTCGTGGCTAAAGAAATTAAAAACGTTGTTAAACTGCAAGTTCCTGGTGGAAAAGCAACACCTGCACCACCAATTGGACCGATTTTGGGACAAGCAGGAGTTAACATTCAACAATTTTGCGTGCAATTCAATGATAGAACAAAGGATCAAGTAGGTAGTGTTATTCCGGTAGTACTAACTGTGTATGATGACCGTTCATTCTCATTTATAACAAAAACTCCACCTGCGAGTGATTTGTTAAAAAAAGCATGTAAGATTCAAAAAGGAGCAGGAAATTCAAAAACTGATACTGTCGCAACAATTACTTGGGATCAATTAAGAGAAATCGCGACAATCAAAATGCCAGACCTAAATGCTAATGATGTTGAAGCAGCAGCTAGAATCATTGAAGGTACGGCAAGAAACATGGGAATTGTCGTTAAAGACTAAGTTTATTAGTTGTCTATATATACAACTATATAATTGGGAGGACAATCCGCTAAAACCAAATATAGGAGGAAAAGAACATGGCAAAAAAAGGAAAAAAATATTCTGAAGCTTTTGCAAAAGTTGATCGTACTGTAAAGTATCCAATCGACGAAGCGATTGAGCTAGTAAAATCAATTTCCTTTGAAAATTTCGATGCATCCATGGAATTAGCTTTCAACTTAAACTTAAACCCTCGTAAAGCAGAACAAAATCTAAGAGGTGCACTTGTGCTACCTCATGGAACGGGAAAAACTAAAAGAGTTTTAGTTTTTGCAAGAGGAGAAAAAGCTACAGAAGCTAAAGAAGCTGGCGCTGATTACGTTGGTGATGATGAATTTATCGAAAAGATTAAAGAAGGTTGGTTTGAATTTGATGTAGTTATTGCTACACCAGATATGATGGCTTCATTAGGAAAAATCGGTCGTTTATTAGGACCTAAAGGTTTGATGCCAAACCCTAAAACCGGAACAGTAACGATGGATATTTCAAAAGCTGTAGAAGATTCAAAAGGTGGTAAGATTACTTACCGTGTTGACAAATTTGGAAACATTTTAGTTGTTTTTGGTAAAGTTTCATTTGATACTCAAAAACTTGTAGATAATTATAATACAATTCTTGAGATTATTAGAAAAGCAAGACCTTCAACAGTTAAAGGTGTTTACATGAAAAACGTCAGTGTTTCATCAACAATGGGACCTGGTGTAAAGGTTGAGATTCAAAAAAAATAAATAAACTTTATCGAAGACAGTAGGGGCAATGATTGCTTAATCACCTACCGAGACAAAGAATAATAAATAAAGATTATTTATTCCTCTTTTTCTCGCAAAAAGAGGTTTTCTATTTAAAAGACAGAAGGAGGTCTATTTAGATGTCTAATCAAAACATTATTAACTTAAAACAAGAAGAAGTTAAATTGATCGCTGAAAAAATGTCTAATGCCAAATCAGTAGTTATCACAGAATACCAAGGCTTAACTGTGGAAAAAACCCAGGAATTACGTCGTTTACTACGTGATGCTGGATGTGAAATGATTGTTATTAAAAACAATATTTCTCGTAGAGCAGCTGGTGAAGTAGGATATGATGACTTAGCTCAAGAGTTTAAAGGTCCAAACGGAGTTGTATTTGCGTATGAAGATTCAGTTTCAGCAGCGAAAATATTGTATACTTTCGCTAAAAAGAATCGTAAAATCAAAATCAAATCAGGTGTTGTAGATGGCGATTTTTATGATCAGGAACAAATTAAAGAAATTTCACAATTACCATCAAGAGAAACATTATTAACAATGTTAGCATCACAATTATTAGCACCATTAAGAGACTTAGCAATTGGTTTGGATTTGCTAGTTAAAAAAGAAGAAACTGTAGAAAGTAATTAGGAGGAAAAGACAATGGCAAAAATTAACGCTAAAGATTTTATCGAATCATTAAAAGAAATGAATATTTTAGAAATTAAAGAACTTATCGATGCAATGAAAGAAGAATTTGGTATCGATCCATCTGCAGTATCTGCAGCTCCTGCTGCTCAAGCAGCTGAAGAAGCAGTAGATGAAGGTCCAAAAGAATTTGACATTATGCTTACTGATACTGGCGCATCAAAAGTTAAAGTTATCAAAGTTATTAGAGAATTAACTGGTCTTGGTTTAATTGAAGCTAAGAAATTAGTTGACTCTGCACCTGTAGCTGTAAAAGAGAAAGTTAAAGAATCAGATGCAAAAGAAATCGCTGAAAAATTAACTGAAGCTGGAGCTACAGTAGAATTAAAATAATCAAGTATTAAAAAGACATATAAACCTGAGATGATCTCAGGTTTTTAGTCTTTTGAAGGAGTGAGTTATGTCGCATTATTTTACTAGTAATAACGATCAATTAAAGACTCAAGAAAAGACAATTTTTGTTAAGGTTAAAGAACGTTCCTATTCCTTTGTTACCGATCATGGAGTGTTTTCAAAAAAGGGTTTAGACTTTGGTTCGAGGCTGTTAATAGAAACAGTTCTAGATATCGAAGCTAAGAGAGTTCTAGACTTAGGTTGTGGCTTTGGACCAATTGGCATAATTTATCAGTTAAATCACGTTGGTAGTGAAGTTGTTATGGTTGATATTAATGATCGTGCTTTGAAGTTAGCTATCAAGAACAGTACCTTTAACAAAGCAAAAACAGAAGTTGTATTAAGTGATGGCTATACGAATATTAATGGTACTTTCGATTTAATTTTAAGTAATCCTCCAATTAGAGCTGGAAAAAAAGTTATTTATCAGTTTTTTGAAGATTCTTTTAGTTATTTAAGGGAGAATGGACTGTTTATATTTGTTATGAATAAAAAGCAAGGTGCACCATCCGCAATCGCTAAATGTGAGACTATTTTTAGCGATATTGAGGTTATCAATAAGAAAAGTGGTTATTATATAATAAAGTGTAGAAAATAATTGACTCACTTGTGTGTTTGTGATAAAATATTAAAATGCGATAGAATGCGCATTTTTGCATTTATTACTGTGTTTTGTAAAAAAAATTAAAACACATCTAAAATCAAATTTTATGAGGTGATTGTGTGAATTACAAATCCGTCAAATACGGTAAGACAAGAGAAAGAAGAAATTATTCGCGTGTTAAGTCCAATATTGAATTACCTAATTTAATTGAGGTACAAACAGAATCGTTTGAGTGGTTTGTTAAAACTGGTCTTAGAGAACTGTTTGAAGATATCTCACCCATTACTAATTTCAACGGTAATGTAGAATTATATTTTGGTGATTTTGAATTAGAACCAGCTAAGTATAGTGTAACTGAATGTAAGGAAAAAGATGTTACCTATTCTCGACCTTTAAAGGTTAGTGTTAGATTAAAAAATAAAGATTTAATTGACACCAAAACTGGTGAGGTTCTAGCAGATGATAACATAGTAGAAAACAAAATATTTATGGGCGACATTCCGATGATGACTCCAGTTGGGACTTTTATTATTAATGGTTCTGAAAGAGTAATCGTTTCCCAGATTGTTCGTTCAGCAGGTGTTTTCTTTTCAGAAGAAGTTGACAAAAAGACGTTACAAAGAAAATATCTAGGTCAAGTGATTCCAACAAGAGGAGCTTGGTTAGAATTTGAAATGGGTTCTAAAGATATTTTATATGCAAAAATTGATAGATCAAAAAAGATATTGTTATCAACGATGATTAAAGCTTTAGGGTTCTCTACCAAGAAGCAAATTGTTGATATTTTTGGCGAACATGAGTTTTTAGAAAACTCATTTGATAAAGATTTAACGCAAAACGCTGAAGAAGCGATGAAAGAAGTATATGCAAAAATTAGACAAGGTGAAACAGCAACGATTGAAGGAGCTAGACAGTTCTTTGTTTCTCGTTTATTCGATGAAAAACGTTATGATTTAGCTGATGTAGGTCGTTTTAAAGTTAACCAAAAACTAGATGTAGTCAATAGAATTAAAGCTTTGCTTGACAAAGATATTATTGTTAAACTTAGTAAGGATTTAGTGAATCCTGAAACTGGTGAAGTTGTAATTCCTAAGAATACTAAAATGGATTATGATAGTTTAGGTATCATTGATCAAAATAGAAGTGCTTTAATTCAAAAAGTTACATTTGATAAAGATTTAGAAAAAGAATTAAAGCAAATTATTGATAGAGAAAATCGTAATGAGTTACCACCAGAAAATGTTGATGAAGATTTTGTTCAAAACATCGTAAGAGATGTTTATATAGAAATATTAAACGTTGAAATTAGAGATGATTCTGGTGAAGTTAAGAAATTAAGATTAATTGGTAATAACTCACAAGAAGTAGCTCTTCATATAACAACATCTGATATACTAGCAAGTATTTCTTATTACTTACATTTGTTTAATGGTGTAGGTAGTTTAGATGATATCGACCATTTAGGAAATAGAAGACTAAGATTAATTGGCGAGTTATTAAAAAATCAATTTCGTATTGGTTTAGCGAAAATGGAGAAAAATGTTAAGGATAGAATGTCAACAAAAGATCCTCGTACTATCACTCCACAAAACTTAATTAATATTAGACCTTTAACCTCTTCAATTAAAGAGTTCTTTGGTAGTTCTCAGTTATCTCAGTTTATGCAACAAACGAATCCATTAGATGAGTTGACTCATAAACGTAGAATTTCAGCTCTAGGACCTGGTGGTTTAACTAGGGACAGAGCAGGGTTTGAGGTTCGTGACGTTCATCAAAGTCATTATGGAAGAATTTGTCCGATTGAAACACCTGAAGGTCAAAACATTGGTTTGATTAACTCTTTAGCTTGTTATGTTAAAGTTAATAAATATGGTTTTATGGAAACACCATATTTAAGAATAGATAAAGCAACATCAAGAGTAACAAATGAATTACACTATCTCTCAGCCGATCAAGAAAGAGATTTTATTATCGCTCAGGCAAACGTTGTTTTGAATGAAGATATGACAATTAGAGAAGATAGAGTTGTAGCTAGACAAAACGGAGAAACAAAGATATTCGATAAGAGAAAATGCGACTATATGGATGTTTCCCCTAAACAGATCGTTTCCGTTTCAACAGCTTCAATTCCGTTTTTAGAGCATGATGATGCGAACCGTGCTTTAATGGGCGCCAACATGCAACGTCAAGCAATTCCATTGTTAAAACCAGAAGCACCATTTGTTGGAACAGGTATTGAATACAAAGTAGCTCATGACTCAGGAACAAGTGTTATTGCTAAGAGTGATGGTGTTGTTGAGTATGTAGATGGAAAAGTTATTAGAATTAGAACCCTTAATGGGGATTTAGAAAGATATGAATTACAGAAGTTTATTCGTTCCAATCAAGGGACGTGTATTAATCAAACACCAATAGTGAAAATCGGTGAAGATATCGCTGCTGGTGATATTATCGCAGATGGTCCATCTATGGATCAAGGCGAGTTAGCAATTGGTAGAAATGTAGTTGTGGCATTCATGACTTGGAATGGTTACAATTATGAAGATGCTGTAATCATGAATGAAAGATTAGTAATTGATGATGTTTACACATCTATTCATATTGAAAAATATGAGATTGAAGCAAGAGACACTAAATTAGGAAAAGAAGAAATCACACGTGAGATTCCTAATGTTGGTGAGGATGGCAGAAGATTCCTTGATGAAGACGGAATTATTATTCCTGGTACTGAAGTTAAGGAAGGCGATATATTAGTTGGTAAAGTTACACCGAAAGGTCAAACTGATCCATCTCCAGAAGAAAAGTTATTGTTAGCTATTTTTGGTGAGAAATCAAGAGAAGTTAGAGATACATCATTAAGAGTTCCTCATGGTGGTGGTGGAATTGTTCGCTCAGTTCAAGTATTCACTAGGGGTAAAGATGAGTTAAATCCTGGAGTTAATATGTCAGTTAGAGTTTATATTGTTCAGAAAAGAAAGATTTCTGAAGGAGATAAAATGGCTGGACGACATGGAAACAAAGGTGTTATTTCAAAAATTTTACCACAAGAAGATATGCCATACATGGAAGACGGAACACCAATTGACATTATGTTAAACCCACTTGGAGTGCCATCACGTATGAATATTGGTCAGGTATTAGAAATCCATTTAGGTATGGCTGCAAAACATTTAGGACTTCATGTAGCAACACCAGTATTCGATGGTGTTGATGAAGAGGATTTAGCAAACATTATGGCAGAAGCTGGTATGGCAAAAGATGGTAAGTATCCACTATATGATGGAACAACTGGTCGTAAATTCGATAACAATGTTTCTGTTGGTGTAATGTATATGATTAAACTTGACCATATGGTTGATGATAAACTTCACGCAAGAAGTGTTGGACCTTATACCTTAGTAACTCAACAACCAATGGGTGGTAAGGCACAAAATGGTGGACAACGTTTTGGTGAAATGGAAGTTTGGGCTTTAGAAGCCTATGGAGCTGCATATACTTTACAAGAAATGTTAACAGTTAAGTCAGATGATATTATTGGTAGAAACAAGGTGTTTAAAGCTATTACAGATGGAAAACCAATTCCATCACCGTCTTTACCAGAATCATTTAGAGTTTTAACTAGAGAATTACGTTCTTTAGGTATATATGTAGAATTAATTAATAAAGATACTGGAGCAAATGAAGTTGATAAGAGTCTAGTAGACAATGACAAAGATGATTTTATCAATAAATATGGGTTTCAATCGTAAGGAGGTATTTTGAATGAGTCAAAAATTTTCACATTTGAAGATTAGATTAGCCTCTCCAGAAGAAATAAGAAATTGGTCTTTTGGAGAAGTTACCAAACACGAAACAATTAACTACCGTACATTGAAACCAGAAAAAGATGGATTATTCTGTGAAAGAATTTTTGGTCCAACCAAAGACTATCAATGTGCTTGTTCAAACAAATCAAAGAAAAGCTCACACCCTGGGAAAATTTGTCCAAATTGTGGTGTAGAGATTACTGAAGCTAAAGTAAGAAGAGAAAGAATGGGTCATATCGAGTTAAAAGCACCAGTTGTTCATGCTTGGTATTTACGTAATTCCCCTTCACGTTTAGCTACATTACTAGATATCAAAGCAAGAGATTTAGAAGAAGTAGTATATTTGGCTAGTTATATAGTTGTTGAAGCAGGAGATACGGATTTAGAATTTAAACAAATCTTATCTGAAAGAGAATACACAGACAAGTATTTTGAATATGGTTCTCGTTTCCAAGCTTTAACAGGAGCGGAAGCTGTTAAGTATTTACTTAAGAAACTTAATCTTGATGAAGAAACATTAAAACTTAGAGTGGAATTAAAAACAGCTTCAAAACAAAGAAGAGAAAAAATCGTTAAAAGATTGAATGTAGTAGAAGCATTTAATAACAGTGATAATAAGCCAGAATGGATGGTTTTAGAAGTATTACCAGTTATTCCTCCTGACTTAAGACCGATGGTACAATTAGATGGTGGTCGTTTCGCTACTACCGATTTAAATGATTTATACCGGAGAATTTTAAACCGTAATAAACGTTTAGAGCGTCAATATCAACAGAATGCTCCACATTTGATTACTAAAAACGAAAAAAGAATGTTACAAGAAGCAGTAGATGCTTTAATTGATAACTCAAAACGTGGAAGAAAAATGGTTGTTGAGCGTAATCGTGCTTTAAAATCATTATCAGATATGTTAAGAGGTAAACAAGGTCGATTCCGTCAAAATCTTCTTGGTAAACGGGTTGACTATAGTGGTAGATCTGTTATCGTTGTTGGTCCTGATTTAGAAATGTACCAATGCGGTTTACCAAAAGAAATGGCTGTTACACTATTTAAACCATTTGTAATTAAAGAAATGATTGAAAGAGGAATCAGTTCAAATCTTAAAAACGCTAAAACTTTGATTGAAAGATTAGATAAGAGAGTTTGGCCGGTATTAGAAGATGTAATTAGAGAACATCCGGTTTTATTAAACCGTGCTCCTACTTTACATAGATTAGGTATTCAAGCTTTTGAACCGAAATTAGTTGAAGGAAAAGCAATTAGACTTCATCCACTTGTTACCACAGCTTTTAATGCTGACTTTGACGGTGACCAAATGGCGGTGCATGTGCCTTTATCAGAAGAAGCGCAAGCAGAAGCAAGAGTTTTAATGCTCGCTTCCAATAATATTTTAGCACCGAAAGATGGTAAACCAATTGTTACACCATCACAGGATATGGTTTTAGGTAATTACTACTTAACTTTGGAAAAACTAGGTGAAAAAGGTGAAGGTAGTTACTTCAGCAATTATGATGAAGTGATGTTAGCTTATGAAAATGATTATCTAACCCTTCATTCTCGTATTGCTTTAAAAATCGATTCACATTTAATGGCAAAATCTGCTTTCTATGAAGAAAGAGATGAAGATGAAATCAGCTTCATGCAAGCAAATAATATTTTAAGCTTTGTCAATAGAGTTCCAAGAAGCTTAATGCAATACTATATGGTGACTACACCAGGAAAACTTATTTTTAATAAGATATTACCTGACAGTTTCCCATATATCAATGAGCCAACGGAAAACAATCTTAATGTTGAGACTCCATCAAAATACTTTATTAAACCTGGTGATAATATTCCTGAGATTATTAAAGATATGCCGGTAGTTTCTCCATTTAAGAAGAAATTCTTAAGTTTAATCATTGCCAAGATCTTTGAAAAATATAAAATTAACGAAACATCTAAGATGTTAGATAAAATGAAGAATATTGGATTTAAGTATTCGACATTAGCAGGGATAACTGTAGCGGCATCTGACGTTGAAGTTTATTCTAAGAAAGCTGATATTTTAGCACATCATGATAAATTAGTTGATGAAATCTACAACCTATATCAAATGGGTATGTTAACTGATGATGAGAGAAAGAAACTGGTTATCGATGAGTGGAAAAATGCAAAAGATGAAATCCAAGATGGACTTATTGATGAACTAAAGAATGAAAATCATATTTTCATGATGAGTGATTCAGGAGCCAGAGGGAATGCATCGAACTTTACTCAGTTAGCTGGTATGCGTGGTTTAATGGCGAACCCAAGTGGGGGAACAATTGAATTACCAATTAAAGCATCATTTAGAGAAGGTTTAACGATGTCAGAATTCTTTATTTCTACCCATGGGGCTAGAAAGGGTTCTACGGATACAGCTTTAAAAACAGCTGAATCAGGTTACTTGACAAGAAGGTTAGTAGATGTAAGTCAAGATGTAGTTATTTCGATTGAAGATTGTGGTACCGATAAAGGTATTTGGGTTGATGAAATCAAAAATAGAGATGGCGCAGTGATTGAAACGTTAGAAGAAAGAATTACTGGTAGATATGCATCAGCGGATATTATTCATCCAGAGACGAAAGAAGTTTTAGCTAGAAGAAATGAATATATCACTCAACCTCTTGCAAGAGCAATTGCAGAATCAGGTATTACAATAGCGCCGATTAGAACGGCACTTACTTGTACAGCTGAGGTAGGAATTTGTCGAAAATGTTATGGGCAAAACCTAGCGACTGGAGAAAAAGCCGAAGTGGGTGAGTCAGTAGGGATTATTGCTGCTCAATCAATTGGTGAACCTGGTACACAGTTAACCATGCGGACCTTCCATACTGGTGGGGTTGCTGGTGATGACATTACCCAAGGTTTACCTAGGGTTCAAGAGTTGTTTGAAGCTCGAAAATCAAAATCAAAATCAATAATTTCAGAAATTAGTGGTAAAGTATCAAGAATAGAACCGGTTGAAGAAAGATATATCATCTATATCAAAAATGATATTGAAGAAAAGCATTATGAGACTAATTCAAACGTTCAACCAAGAGTTGAAGAGGGTGAATATATAGTAGCTGGTACGCAATTAACGGATGGAACAATCAATCCGAAAGAATTGTTAAGAGTTACTAATATGGAAACTGTTCAAAAATACATTTTGTCTGAAGTTCAAAGAGTTTATCGTTCTCAAGCAGTTGATATTTCCGATAAGCATATCGAAATCATTGTAAGACAGATGTCAAAAAGAATGACAGTTATTTTGGAAGGGGAAACTGAATTGTTACCAGGAAGTCAAATTTCTGTCAATCAGTTTATTGAAGCAAATAGAAAAGCCTTTAGAAATGGTTTAAAACCTGCGATTGCTAGGCCAGTATTATTAGGTATTACAAAAGCTAGTTTAAAATCAGACTCATTCCTTTCTGCTGCTTCTTTCCAAGAAACAACTAGAGTATTGACAGACGCAGCGATAAGAGGCAAAAAAGATCCTTTATTGGGTCTTAAA
>NPIE01003903.1_pt1 | contig 25463 bp, 25 predicted proteins | sample 8637661 | NCBI WGS metagenome assembly NPIE01 (sample SAMN07420842, study PRJNA396082) | bioreactor metagenome | isolation source: sample BA12 brine-fed electro-methanogenic bioreactor BA | place: Japan: Kochi | collected 2016-12-09 | reverse complement strand
ATCCAAGTGCACGCAAGGGAGGTAGCATGTTTAAGAAACACAAGTTTCCGCTGTCTCTGATGATCGTTTTGTTGATACTCTCGTTTTCTGCGTTGACAGGCCGAACACTAGCACTATCACAGCACAGGCAAGCAGCGGAGATCCAACTCCTTTCCCCAAAACACGGAATTCCTCAGGTAGCAGCACCGATAACGTTGCAGGATGCGTGGGAGCTCGTCACCACCGAAGCGCGAGACTGGCAGAGTGAAGCAACGGTCGTCAGCCTGCACAGCATAGATCATCCCAACGATTCTGAGACGGCTGGGCGTGACGGACGTCGACGAGCCTGGCAAGCCGTGCTACTGAGTGATAATGAAACAAGCGTGGAACGGGTGATCACACTCATAGATGGCGTAATCCAAGAAGACATTCAACAGTCCGGCGGTTCGGGAGCTCGGCCGGGCCTGGAACGTCCTCAGACAGATAGTCCAGAGATGCTACAGCGCGCACTAGAGTTCCGACCGGTGTTCACGCCGGAAGAAGGGAAAGGCCGAGGATTTCACTTTGTGCTAGGCCAATCACCAGGAGAAAGGCCCGTGGTTACGGTGCGAGGAAGCTATCGAAACTTACCCGCTATCGTCAGTTTTGAAGCTTCGACCGGCGCGCTCCTGGAAGCTAAAGCCATAGGATTTGAGGCCGGCGGTCTGCTTTATTCCTGGGACACAGGACGGACCTGGCACGCCAGCAACCTTGTAGATGAAACGATCATGGCGGTGAGTCCCGATTCGACAGTCTCTGGACAGGCGTATGCGGTCGCACTGCATGAGCAAGGGATTGTCGTCTACCGTACAGAGAATAGGGGAGAAAACTGGTCTCATTTTGGCACGCTTCCCGCAGCTGCTGGAGATTGGCCCTTCGATGTGGAAGTCGCTGTGGACTCCTCCGGGAATGCAACTGTGCTGGTCGGTACGTGGACGGGGATCTGGCGCTCCACCGATGGGAAGCAGTGGTCATCCCTTGCGGGTTTGCCGGACGGCCCCAAGCAATGGCTATCTGTCGCGCATTCCCCCCAGGGAGACAGGCTGTTCGTCACCATAACGGCCGGTGAAGAGCCAGGCGTCTATGCCAGTGGGGATTTTTCCAGCTGGACACGCGTGACCGATGCTCCCCTCCGATTGTCAAAATCTTTTGACGCGAAAACTGTATTGGCTACTAACGAACGAGCAGTAGCCCCGGCCTGGTTGCTCAGCAGCCAAGGAGAGGCTCAGGTTGAGATGGAAGTGACTGGACTGCGTGCCGCCGGTGATTTTGATTCCGGCATCTTTGCCGTGCAGTCCACACGAGAAGGTACCTGGTATCGTTCGCTGCAGGGAAAAGATTGGACGCTCTCTGTTCCGCTGGCGAGCCTCGCTGCCTCGCCGGAGTTTCCGAATAATCATGTTATCGTTGCTGGCGGTTTTCGAACCGGTATCTACCGCTCGCAAGACGCCGGACGGAGCTGGGAGTTGGTGCTCTCGAATCCTGCCCAGATTGTGCCCGGTAACAATGAAATATATGACGTGGCCTTCCTTACGAAAGATGCGGTTCTCGCCGTCAACGGAAGCATCTTAGCCTGGGAGGATTTCTGATGTTTGAAAAACACTGGTTACGTGGGTTGCTGTTCATCAGTGTGGTGGTACTGCTTAGTTTGGGAAGTTTTGTAACTGCTTATGCCGGCACACACCAGGGGTGGTTTACTGGTTATGCTATGGGCAATCGCTACGGCGGCGCTGGAGTTGAGATCAGCCAAGGTCACTTTGCCAATCACTACGTTCACAGTTGCCCCGGAGATCCGGCGGCTCATTGGACTTGGAGCACGCGAATTACCACGCCGTGGATTGGCATGCAAGACCAAACTGGACGATATTTTCCACGCAACCTTTTCTATCTATATGACGTGGGCGACCTGTCTTGCTCCCAGGGTAACTACTGGGTAGATATCTACTTCGGACGCTATCGGCGTGGCGATGAGGCTTGCACCTGTCCGGGCGTTCCCAACCCAGGATATTGCTACAGTGCGAACACTAACTCCTGTACTCAGGCTACGAATTTTGGAAGAAGTTGGAAGACGTATTCTCAACCCTAGAAGATACGACAGTGCAATTGGCAGCTAACCTCCGAGAAGAGTGGTATCCTTCCCTTGTATTCCTCTATGAATACAGGGGAAGGGTGTTGTAATAGATTACGAAAGAATTACTACAAGGGAGGTAGATTGATGAAAAAAGATAAGGACTTGAAAGCGGCTCTTGCCCTGGGCGTACTTCTCCTGCTTACAAGTTGTACCTTGGATTCAGGGGCAGCGCTGACGACACCGGCACAACCAAAAGGGGCTGTCCTGACGGTAACTCCGGCAGTCGCGACCGTTTCCACGACACCCGCCTTAGAACCATCAGGAACACCTACATCGGACCACGTTCCCTCCCTGCCCCCCACGCCGGAGCAGACCTTTGGAAGCGCCCGCTTTACCGCCGGCCCCTTCGATTTCGACTTCCGACTTTATCGGAATCCCGGTTTTGGGCAGGAGCCTCCCCTGCCCTGGATGTACAGTGATCTACCGGGCATCGGAACCCACGTCTCCTGGGTCTATCGGGGTACCGGACTGGAGGGCCCGGTGACCGAGCATTGGGGCATATTTCCAGAGACTTTCGCTTTTGTCACCTACCCGGCGTTGCAGGAAGGGGCCAATAGCGCCCGGGAGGGGGGGATTGCGCTTCCCCCAGAGGCTCAAGCCGGTGATGAGGTGCAGTACATCTTCAAATTGGAGACGCCGCAGGGAACTTATGGAGGAGCCATTGAAGTTACATTGCAACGGACCGCGGATGGATTCCAGCCGGCTAACGTGAAGTTCGCACCTCTCAGTGAGTAGAGAAAAGCCCATCGATAGGATAGCAGGTAGCAAATCGGGATTAGGGGAACGCTTCCGGCCTGGAAGAAGAAGGAAAGCAGCGCTTCTACGTGGGAATTTACCACAGAAAGAATGGTGGATTTCCAGGATTGACAACGCCCCTCGCGCTGTGGTAGACTGGATAGTGTCATCGGGTGTTCCGGTGTACGACAATCCAATCCCACGAAAGGAGATGTAAGATGATTAGGCGTAGATCAATGGAGATACTTACCCTGTTGATGCTAGTGGCAGGCGCATTCTTGCTGCCCAATTCCGTTCACGCTGATGAGGGCCCTCCGCCCAGCCCTATCACAGTAACCCAACGAGTCTCGAATGACGACTTCATGCCCAACGCGGTTGTTCCGGGGCCAGCTGGCAACCAAGTCACGATCACCAACCGCTACTATCCTTACTGGCAGGGTAAGGTCCGCACGGATGGATACGCAAGCGCCAACTTCAATTTACCCGCGTGGCGCAGGATGACTTGTCAATCCCACGCCCGTAACGATGCCGGTCAGACCGGGACTTATGGTTCCAGTGCGGGGTCATACGGGGGCAACAGCTGCCCCACAACGACGCCGCTGGCGGAAGTAGGCGGGCTGGTGCCGGCCAACTATACGACGTGGACTAAAGCCTGGTGGCATTGGAGTACTGATACGCAGGGTTATGGTGTAGCTGAACAGACACACTACGTACAGTGAGCGTGCGCTACCCAATGCCGGAGAGGAATCCGCGCGTTTTCCTCTCCGGCGCCATTGAGAGGTTGAATGAGATGCAATTGCAATTTGATTTTCCGTTAGGCTGGTGGTGGAGGATTCTCCTGCTGCTGATGCTCGTGGGCTATGGCAGCGGATGTGCGGGGATCGCCGCTACTCCTACTCCCCCGCGCCTGGAACCGGCGGCGATTCCGACACTTCCTGTCGCGCCTGTGGAATTCTCCATCACAGAAGTGCCTCTCGCAGAGGCCGAACCTTACTATCAAGATCCCACCAGTCAGGAGATCCTATCCGGTATCCAATCGATCACCCAGTCCGGGATCAAGTCCGTCCACATCTTACCCCGCTTCGGCTCCGAGGGAGGAGACCTGACCGACGGAGTGTATCTGGTTATGCCGCCGGGAGAAGCGCTGGTGGGCTATCTGCGCCTGGTGCCGACACTGACCTACCCGCACGAGTTCGGCCTGCTGGCGACCCTGAATTACGTCCCCATCCCCGTGGAGTTCGAGGGACAGACGCAGGCGTTGCCCCGGCTGCACCTGGAACCGGGTCGAGAACGCGTCTTTCGCTTCCATCTGCCCGCCTTGCCGGAGGGGCTCTACACGCTTGTGCTGAACCTGATCATCGAGCCCGAGCACGAGTTCGACATTTCTACGCCCGGCGAGTCCTTCGACCCTGCGGAGAGTGAGACGCAAACCTGTCGTTCTGCGACGCTTTCTTTTGAGTTTGGCTTGCTGCTCTGGGTGACGGACCAAGTGCCCCAAAGCCCCCTTGACTGGCCTGAAGAAGCACGTTACCTACCTCCTGAAGAGACGGTGGGGGTCAGTGGGGCGCCTCTGACCAAGGAGAAACCAGAGCCCGGGGAATACGGTCAGTTGTTGACCCGCGACACGGTCCGGGCCGGGGAAACGGTGACCTACTATGCTCGCTTCTGGGCTCCTACTTCCACAGACACAGCGGACATTCCCGTTCGCACGTTGGTCTTCTGGGACGATCACCCCACGCAGAGTGACCTCCTCTCTATATCGCCAGAGGACGCGCGGGAGATGGAACACATCCCCTACGCAGTTCAGGTTCCGAGCCACCTGGCGGCGGGCGAGCACACGCTGATGGTCATGGCGTATCCATATCCCTACTACCTTCGCTCGTGGCGAGGTGCCGGGGAATGGCGTCCGGACGTTGGCACTTATGGTATGCCGCTGATCCGCATCCCGGTAACGGTTACGGCACCGTGATGCTTGTCTAGCTTGAGGTTATGAGAGGGCGTGCAGAAGCGCTTCCCGTAACAGGTAGATGAAAGCGCCCTCTCGTTTCCGTGTAGAACCAGCCTGCGCGCCGAATATTCTCGGCGCGCAGGCCTTTTGCAGATGAACCCATCTCAGACCACCAGCAGGGCCATGTCCTCGCCGAAGATACCCACGCGATCCCCCGCGTTGAGGGGACGCTGCGCCCCGGACTGCCAATCCTTCACGTTCTCCTGAGCCTGCCGGTACTCCAACCAGGGCGCCATCGCGTTGTGAGTCGCCAGCAGCGAACCGTTCACGAAGATGTGATGGGTCTCCTCCAGGCCGATGCCCAGCCGCTCCAAAAGCGTCTCCACCGTCTCCTCCGGGCGGGGTTCCAGCTCCAGCGCCGCCGTCGGAACTGCTTCCGTCTCCGCCAGCCGGTGGCGCAGCTTTCCGTAAACGTGGACTTCGATCTTCTGCTCCCCCATCACGCCTCCTCGTCCAACAAACGCTTCTCACCCTCCAGGGAGCGGAGATGCCCGATCTCCTGGGTGACCTCCACCGTGCCCCGGTACGTGCCCTCCGCATCCCGCAGCGCGTAGTAGACGATGTAGATAAACTTCCCCTGCATCTGGATCCAGAACTCGGCCTCGTCGCGACGCCCGGCGCGGAAGTCGTCGAGGATCTCCTGCACCCGGTGNNGGGTGGCAGTTCTGCACCTTGCGCCCGATGATGGAAGGAGTGCGGGTGAAGATCCGCTCCTTCGTCTGGGAGTAGAAGCGGACGGTGTCCGTTTCGTCGACGTAGGTGAGGTCGACGGGCAGGTGGGTGAGCAACAAGTTGACCTGTTCCGCCGTGAGGCGTCCCACGTCCAGGGAGAGCTCGCCCTCGACCAACGCCTCGGGCTCGCCCGCCGGCGGCATCTGCTCCGGCACCGCTTCCGCCTCCGCTGCGGGCTGCCACTGCAACCCCGGACGCACGTAGGCGTAGCCCACCTCGTCACCCTGAGCGCGGATCGCGGCCCACTCCGCCTCGCTCAGCCGCTCCAGCGCGGCGGGGAAGAGGATGTGCTCCTCCTTGTAGAACATCTCGCGGACCGCCTTCGCCATCGGGGGGAAGAGCGCGTCCAACTGCTCCAAGAAGCCTTCGAGATCCTCCCCCGGGCCCTGTTCCAGCAGGACCGTGAGCGCCTTCCACTGATCGCGGATCTGATCGTGGATGCTCCACATCACCGAAGAAGGCCCCGTGAAGCCGTGCTGTTCGAGGTAGGGGAAGAGCAGATTCTCCTTCCGCAGGTAGTGCAGGTCGTACTCCCGCAGCTTCGCCAGCCGCTCCCGCGCCACCTCCAGCGCCTCTGCCTCACCGGCCCGCAGGTCGCTCAGCGCCTCCTCCAGCTGATCGAGGATCCGTCCCGCCGCCAGGTTCTCCGCCCGGTAAGTGAAGACGGGATGGCCCGGCGTGCTCTCCGGCGCCCCCTGCCGGTCCAGAGATTCCCGGAAGACGGAGACGTGGATGTCGCAGAGCTTCTGAATCTCCTCCGGCGGCATCCCCTCGGCGATGAGGGCCTCCTCCACCTCAGCGATCTCGGAAGCCGTGGCATCCCGCACCAACGTCTCAAACTCGTCCCGGACTTCCTCTACACTCTGTCCGGCGTGCAGCTGCTCAAGAATGCCCTTGAGGATTTGCTTACGCTGCGACGCATTATCGATATACTCACTCATGGTTACCCTCCCTTTGTAAAATAATCCACGGTCTAATATCGAAGGTCAAAAGTCGTTACGGGGAAAAGCCCCCCTCACTCTCCTGTGCCCCACACAATTTCGAAGGGGCAGCGGATGGCCTCCACCGGACAGACGTCCTCGCAGCGAGCGCAGTAGGTGCATGCCAGCGGGCGCACGATCACCGGACCCACCGCCTGCAGCTCCACCGCCTCCACGGGGCAGTGCTCCACACAGAGGCCACAGCGCGTGCAGCGCTCCAGATCGATCTCGGGCAAAGCCCAGCTTGCCATCCCTTCACCACCTTTCTCTAATCTTCCTCAGGATAACAGAGAGAGGGGCGAAACACAACGACAAAAGTCGTAAGGGCCAGTAAGTCAATAGATTCCCGTGGATCGCCCCCGGAACGGGAGCTGAGAGCGGGTAAAAATGGAAGTTATACTTTTACGGACCCTAACTAAGGGCCAGGGGGCATCTTTTCCATCGCGGACCAGAGAAGCGACTAACCGACTACGCGACCGAGGACGATCAGACTAACCGACTAACAGACCGCCTCCTCTTCCAGCCCCTCGCGGTCAAGGAGCACGATGCGCTGCCGGCGCAGCTCGATAAAGCCAGCGTCGGCAAGGGCGCGGAGGTTGCGTCCCACCACGTCGCGCACGGTGCCCAGCCGCGCGGCGATCTCGTCTTGGGTCCACGCCCGCTCCACCTCACCCGCCTCGGCCTGCTCCAGCAGAAAACGGGCCAGCCGGGCGCGGACGGAGCGCAGCGAGAGATCTTCGACGAGATCGGTCAGGTGGGCCAACCGCTGCGCGAAATCCCGTAGGAGCACATCGGAAAGGTCGGCGTGAGCCCGGACCAGGGCGCGAAAGTCGTCGACGAGCAGGGCGTAAAGCGTGACCTCCGTCAGCGCGCGGACGCTAGCGGCGTTGACGCCTACTTCGAGAAAGGAAGGCACGGTGTTGAAAGACTGCCCGGGTCCCAACTTAGCGAGCACCTGTTCCCGCCCGCTGAGCGCCATCCGGTATACATAGACGTGGCCCGAGGCGATAAAGTAGACCGAGGTACAGGGTGCCCCCTCAATAAGGATCTCCTCCTCGGGCGCGTAGGTCTGGCGAATCGCAACCTCGATCAGACGTGCGAGCGTCACCTCCGAGAGGGAGGCGAAGAGCGGAATCCGGCTCAGGGGATGATGCGCTGCCTTCATGGTGTGGTCATTGTATCCTCACTCGGCAGGGAGACAAGAACCTCGGTTTGCGTTTCCCCTGCGGAGCACTATACTCCCTGAAGAATCTGCAAATCAACAAATCGGCAAATGGCAAGGTAGAGACTTTTGACTGATTTCCCTAGGAGAACTATGAGAATACTCGTCACCGGCGGGGCTGGCTACATCGGCAGCCACACCTGCGTCCAACTGCTGGCGGCAGGCCACGAAGTGATCGTCGTGGATAATCTCTCCAACAGCTGTGAGATGGCGCTGCGGCGCGTGGAGACTATCGCGGGCCGATCGCTAAGCTTTCACCGGGTGGATCTAGGTGAGCGCGAGGCGCTGAACGCCGTCTTCGCGGAGGAAGCCCCCCTCGACGCCGTCATCCACTTCGCCGGGCTGAAGGCCGTGGGCGAATCCGTCGCCGAGCCCCTCCGCTACTATCACAACAACGTCACCGGCACCCTCAATCTCTGCGCGGTCATGCAAGAGCACGGTGTGCAGCAACTCGTCTTCAGCTCCTCCGCCACCGTTTACGGCATGCCGGAAACGATGCCCATCCGCGAGGACTTCCCCCTCGGCCCCATCAACCCCTACGGGCGCACCAAGTGGATGATCGAGCTGCTGCTGCGCGACCTGCACACCGCCCATCCGGCCTGGAACATCGCCCTGCTGCGCTACTTCAACCCCGTGGGCGCCCACCCCAGCGGGCAGATCGGCGAGGACCCCAGCGACGTGCCCAACAACCTCCTGCCCTACATCGCCCAGGTCGCCGTGGGACGACGCGAGCGGTTGCGCGTCTTCGGCGACGACTACCCCACCCCTGACGGCACCGGCATCCGCGACTACATCCACGTCGTTGATCTGGCCCAGGGACATCTGGCAGCGCTGAAGAAGCTGGAAGAAGCGCCGGGCGTCGTGACCTACAACCTGGGCACGGGACAGGGGTACAGCGTTCTGGAAGTCGTCGCTGCCTTCGAGCGGGCGTCGGGACGCCCCATCCCCTACGAGATCCTGGGCCGCCGTCCGGGTGACGCACCCGTGAGCTACGCCGATCCCACCCGGGCGGAGCAGGAGCTGGGCTGGCGCGCCGAGCGGGGTCTTGCGGAGATGTGCGCCGATACCTGGCGCTGGCAATCGCAGAATCCGCAAGGCTATCTTTGATTTTGGATTTTAGATTGGGGATTTTGGATTGCCGCGTTTGGGGGCCAGCTACGATATCCAGAGGACGTTGGAAACGTTTGACGTTTGACCTTCGACTTGAGACCTAAAGAGGCAGAATGCACATCGATCTGAACGCAGACCTGGGGGAGAGCTTCGGGCGGTACGAGTTGGGCGAGGACCGGGCCCTGCTGCAGGTGGTTACCTCGGCCAACGTGGCCTGTGGCCTGCACGCCGGCGATCCCCTGGTGATGCGCGAGACGCTCACCCGGGCCGTGGCGGAGGGGGTAGCCGTGGGCGCCCATCCCGGCTATCCCGACCTCCAGGGCTTCGGGCGACGGCGCATGGATCTCAGCGCGGAGGAGCTGGAAGCCTTCGTCATCTACCAGCTGGGCGCGCTGGCGGGCTTCGCTCGGGCTCTGGGCACGCGCCTGGTCCACGTCAAGCCCCACGGCGCCCTCTACAACGTTGCGGCCCAGGAGCCCGACGTCGCCGCCGCCGTGGCCCGCGCCATCTACGCCTTCGATCCCGCGCTCATCGTCGTCACCCTGCCCGGCTCGGCGCTGCGACTGGCGGCCCTCGCGCTGGAGCTGCGCGTGGCCCAAGAGGCTTTCGCCGATCGCGCCTACCAGGCCGACGGCTCCCTCGTCCCCCGGGGAAAGCCCGGCGCCCTCATCCGCGATCCGGAGGAGATCGCTGCGCGCGCGCTGCGGATGATCACCCGGGGGGAGGTAGAGACCGAGGATGGGCGCTGCCTCCCCCTCAAGCCCGACACCCTCTGCATCCACGGAGACACCCCGGGTGCCGTCTCCATCGCCGCCCGCCTACGCCGGGCACTGGAGGACGCCGGCGTCACCGTCGCGCCCCTCTCCACCTTTCTCCACAGATCGTGAAAGTCTACCCCCGGATCCTGCCCGTGGGGGAGCGCGCCCTCACCGTGGAGTTCGGGGAGCGGGTAGACGCCGACCTCGTCGCCCGCGTGCACGCCCTCGACGCCCGGCTCACCGCCGCCCCACCGCCCGGACTCATCGAGTGCGTCCCCACCTACCGCGCCCTCCTCGTCCACTACGACCCGGCGCGCCTCTCCGCCACCGCTCTCCGCGCCCAGCTGGAGAGCCTCCTCACCGACCTGGAGGACGTCACGCCGCCGGTGGGCCGGCTGGTTGAGCTGCCCGTCCACTATGGTGGTGAGAACGGCCCGGATCTGGAGGACGTGGCGCAGCACCACCACCTCTCGCCCCGGGAAGTGATCGAACGGCACACGGCGCCCACCTACACCGTCGCCATGCTCGGCTTCGCACCGGGCTTTGCCTACCTGCTCGGGCTCGATCCCCGGCTGGAGACGCCCCGACTGGAGACGCCGCGCACCGCCGTCCCCGTGGGAAGCGTGGGCATCGCCGGCGCGCAGACGGGCGTCTACGCGCTGAGCACGCCCGGCGGCTGGCGCATCCTGGGCCGCAGCGACCAGAACCTCTTCGCTCCCCACCGCGCGGAGCCTTTCGCCCTCCATCCGGGGGATCGGGTGCGCTTCGTGAGCGTCCCGTGATCGAGGTCCTGGCGCCCGGCCTGCTGACCACCGTCCAGGATGGAGGGCGCACCGGCTGGGCGCGCTACGGCGTCCCGCCCTCCGGCCCCCTTGACGCGGCGGCCCATCGCGCCGCCAACACGTTGGTGGGGAACGCGCCGGAAGCAGCAGCCCTGGAGATCACGTGGACCGGTCCGGCGATCCGCTTCACCCGGCGGGCACTGGTCGCCGTCTGTGGGGCCGACTTCGAGCTGTGGGCCGGTGGGATCCCCCTTCCCACCTGGCACACGCTCTTCATCCGCGCGGGGGCGGTGCTGCGTTTCGGCGCCCGGCGGTGGGGCGCGCGGGCCTACCTCGCCGTGGACGGCAGCTTCGACCTGCCACCCTTCATCGGCTCCCGCAGCACCTACCTTCCCGGCGGCTTCGGCGGTCACGAGGGACGGGCATTGCAAGCGGGGGATCAGCTCCCCCTCGGACCGTCCCTCCCCAATCCTGCGTCGCGGGCCGGGCAGCTGTGGCCCCGGGAACGCCGCCCCTCCTACGCGCCGGAGCCGGTGCTGCGCGTCATCCTGGGTCCGCAGGACGACCACTTCACGCCGCAGGGACAGGCCACCTTCCTGAGCAGCGCCTACACCCTCGCGCCCACCTCCAACCGGATGGGCGCCCGCCTCGCCGGGCCTGTCATCGAACACCGGAGCCCTGATGCAGCGGGCATCATCTCCGATGGCGTCGTCATGGGCAGCATCCAGGTTCCGCCCAACGGGCAGCCCGTGGTGATGCTTGCCGATCACCAAACGACAGGTGGCTATCCGAAGATAGCCACCCTCCTCCGTGCGGATCTGCCCCTGTTGGCCCAACTGATGCCGGGGGAGACCCTCCGTTTTTGCAGCGTGCCCCCACCGGGGCTGCCGGATTAACCTCGCGCCGGACCCTTAGAGTCTGTAAATCTATAACTTACCGTCAGCAAGCCGAAAACGAGCGTTGCAAGCCAACCAAATCGGGGAGTTATTAAGTTTTCGGCCCTTAGGCGATCTTGGTTCCGCACTCCGGGCAGAACTTGGCGCCCTGGGCCTCGGTCCCACAGCTCGGGCAGAGGCCGGGCACCCTCCTCTCGATCTTGGTACCGCACTCGGGGCAGAACTTGGCCCCCTGGGTCGCCGTACCGCAGCCGGGGCAAGCGTCGCTTTCAGGTTGAAGCATCGCCGTCCCGCACTCCGGGCAGAAGCGGGTTCCCGCTGCCGCCACCGTACCATCCTCGGGGCAACGGGCCAGATTGCCGGTCGCCTGCTTGGCAGCAGAGCTCACCTGTTTGATAGCCTCCCCCAGCCCCAGCGCGCTCGCAAAGCCCTTCAACACGGCGCCCGCCTGCTCCGCCTGAGATTCGGCGATCTCGTTGCGGCGGGGGCTATCCTCGTTACAAAATCCGTACTGCATATCAAAATCCGAAAGGCAGACGACACGGAGGCAGGTTGGGCACTCGCGGAAATTCTTCTGCACCTCGCCCCAGGCCTTCTCCAGCTGTTGCGGGGTGAGATTGCGAGAGTAGCGTGGATCCTCCCCGGTGACGCTCCGCGCCAGCGTGTTGCCCATGGGCAGATTGCGCAGCAGTCCCCCTACGGCTTTCCGCCCGACGTCTTTGGCAATCGTCGCGCCGAGCTCCGGCTGGCTGCGATAATCTCTATCGCAGTACTCGCAGTAAAAGACGGCGTAGGGTCCGATGCCATCGTTACGAATGTCGTATCTGGGCATTCGACTCGGATCTGTCATGAACGTTCCTCCTCGGTAAGGGAATGAAAGCTCTTTGAAGCCGCGCCGCAACCTGCTCAGGGTGCGATATGCGACTCGATTTCATTGTATCCAGAATACCCTTAATGACAATACACCCCGGAAAATCCAAGACAGATCTTGACTCGGGGCTATCACAGGTAACGTTTGAAGCCCCGTTCCCGGGGCACCTGGGTAAAAAAAACGGCTTTGGCGCCCCAGGTTCTACGCTAAAGTCGCTCCCGAGGCGGGGGCTACGTGCGCTATTCGCCCAAATGCGATAGCCCAGATCTTGACCTTCGGCGAGTTTAGGCTACACTGGAAACAGGGAGGCCGCCAAACGCCTCAATTACGAGCACCCTCTACGGCCAGCACCGGGATGTTCAAGGCAGGTCAATCCCACCCCGACGCTGAGGAACGAGGTCAGGTCTTCCCTTTCAGCCGCGCGACACCCCTAACTCAGCTGTACCCAAGGAGGAGGATATGACGCACAAACGTAAGGTGTTAATCCTGGGCATCGTGGTATTGACCCTAGGCATCCTGTTGGCGTGCGCATTTAGCGCCAGCACGGCAAATATCCGCAGCGCCACCCTGGCCCGCGACGCGGCAGGAGAGGAGCCAACGACGGTATTTGCCCCGGAGGACATTTTCTACTGCATCGTCGATCTGGCCAACGCTCCGGATGACACGAAGGTGCGGGCCACCTGGACGGCGGTGGACGTAGAAGGGAGCCCGCCCAACACCTTCATCGACGAGACCGCGTTGACCACCGGCAGCGGGCAATTGAACTTCGATCTAAGCAACGTCACTCCCTGGCCGAGTGGCAAGTATCAAGTGGCCCTCTACCTGAACGATGAGCTGGATCAGACCCTGGAATTTGAGGTCCGCAATGAGACGGCGGCCCCGACCCAAAGCGGCGGTGAGATTGTCTCCAAGGTAGAGCCCACGTCCACTCCAACGGTGGCGGCGACGGCGGAAGCGACGGTAGCGGCAACTGCAACGCCAACGGGCATAACCCTGGAACTCATCAACAACACCGAAACGACCATCACCTACGTCTACATCTCCGCCACCGAAAACACCGTCTGGGGTGAGAGCTGGTTGAACGGCAGCATCCCGGCGGGCGGCAGCCGAATTATTGAAGGCATCGAGCCCGGATATTACGATTTGCAGGTCGGCAACGCCGAGGGCTCCCTCGAAACCCTCTACGCCGTTCCTTTGGGCGAGGTCGACAGGTGGACCATCTGGGGCACCGTCAGCCTACCGGACAATGCCGTGCTGCGCTTCGAGGAGTATTTCGAAGACAACCGCAACAACTGGGGCGGAGACAGCACCGAAAACGTCGACTATCTCACGCCCAGCGGCGGCGAATACTGCATGCGCATCAAGACCGATCAGATGACGGCGTGGGAGTGGTACGAGCCCTTCCGCCCCGACGAGTTCTTTGCCGAGGTGAAGTGCACCGTCGATCCCAACACCGACGCCAGCTGCGGCATCGGCTTCGGTCCCGATGGCGACAATCTCTTCTGGTACGAGATCGATCCGGAGACCCAGAGCTACGCCGTCTTCCTGCTACAGGACGACCAGTGGCAGACCCCGCTGGCTTCGTGGGATCTCTCCTATCACGTTAACCCGAGTGGGCGAAACTACCTGGGGTTGGGGCGGACGGAAGGCACCCTCTACGTCTACGTCAACGGCGTGCTCATCGACAGCTTCTCCACCGCGCTCTTCCCCACCGGGCGCATCGGCATCGGCGGTGCCACCTACAGCGACCCCAACGTCACCGTCTGCCTGGACGAACTGCGCGTCTGGCGCATCGAGAAATAATCCACCAGCGCCCGCTCCGGAGGTAAAATTCCGGGGCGGGCGCCGCTCTCCAATCTCCACCATGGAGCAGCGACAATCAAGCATAGGGAGATAGAAGATGCGCAGAATTTTGAAGGCCTTTATCCCCTCTACAGGCCCCTTGATCCTCAGCCTGCTCGTGCTGACCGGGTTTTCCCTTAGCGGTCTCTTCTTCATAGCCTTGGCCCTCTCGGACAGCCCAACCTTCTTCACCGCGGTCGCCGATACCGGAGGAATCGCCGCCCTCTTTCTCCTTCCCCCCACCGCCTTTCTTTTCCAGCTGGCCGCCCTGTGGGAGCGACGAATGCCCGCCAAAGCCCTGCTGGCTTGCCTGGGGCTCCTTATGATTCTGTCAGGGGCCTTACTGGCGACACTCAGTGTCTCCTTCATGGAACCGGAGCGCAACCTGAGCACGGGGATCGGCGTCGCCGCCTTCTGTTACACGCCACTGTTGCTGATCTTCCTCCCTTTGCCAATCTACGCCCTTATCAAAACGCCCGGCGCCCTGCGCGCCCTGCGTTTCGCCAATCAGACGGAGCGCGCCTTCGACCTCATCCACGCCGGAGGCGGCGAGATCACCTATGCCGAACTGAGCCGGGCGCTGGACCTCTCCGAGCAGGAGGTGGATCAACTGCTGCGCCAGTTGCTTCAAGAGCAGCGCCTCGTCGGCTATCGGGCCGTCAAACATGGGCGCTTCTACACCGCTCCTGCTCTCGTCGCCAAACAGGAGCGCCTCCTCTCCAGCATCCAGGTGCAAGGGAAGGTCACCCTCGACGAGCTGGCCCGGAAGATCGACGTGCCCAAGGGGCTCCTGGTGGAATGGCTTCAGGACCTTGTCCGGCAGCGCCGCTTCAAAGGGTATCTGGATTGGGAGGTCGAGGTCGCCTATTCAGCCGAGGCGGTCAAATTGCGTCCAGGGGGACGCTGCGATCAGTGTGGCGGCGAGCTGACGCTGGTAGGGCTGAACATGATCCGCTGCGCCAACTGCGGGAGCCAGCTCTTCCTGAAGGGAGAGACATCCACCTGAACCCCCGTCAAGGTCCGGGCTCGGCTTCCATCACCTGCACCTCTACCGTGACATAGCCCTCGTTATCGCTGAGGATATCGTCGTTAATGCGAAAGAGGAGCTGTCCCGCCTCGTGAGCCACGAAAGTACCCCCACGCCCCACCGGAAAGATCGTCCCCTCCTCTCCCACGCGGGCCAGTAAGATGCCGCCGGGGATGGCAGGGATCGGGTAAAAATTCGGCGCCCGGTAGCGGGCATGCCCTTCTGGCCCGTGGTATTCCCCCGGCGTATAGAGCCACTCGCCACGGGCCCGCACGGAGAAGCGGTCTCCAGGTTGCAGCTGGATCCCCACGCGCTGCCAGTCCCGGTAAGCGTAGATGCGGGGTGCGGAAAGCTCCGACTGGGACAGCGGTCGAAGGGGCGACCGTAGCACCAGGACCAACAACCCCACGCAGAGAACCGAGGCCAGCAACACCCAGGGTAATGTCTTCTTGAAAGTCAACGCAGCCTCCTGCCGGTGCACAACTAGGGTGTCTCCCGCAGCTCCACCACAGGCACCGCCTCGCCGCCGCTGATAACCCACTTGCTGTTCTCCCGGAGCTCCTGCGCCAGCAGCACCTGGATGTAGGCCGGCGCCAGCTCTCCTCCGTTCGCCAGCTCTCCCAGAATGGCGCGCAGCGCCTCCTGCTGGGCAACGGAGGTGACGGTGATCCGTTCCGCTTCGGCCTGGGCCAACGTGGTGATCTGATACGCCTCGGCGTCGGCCTCCTTCAGGGTCTCGTAGTAAGCGCTATCGGCGACGGTGCGGCGCTGGGCGGCTTCGGCTTCGGCCTGCTCCTGGCGCTGCACCGCTACCATGCGATCCTTGATCGCCGTCATCACCTCCTGCGGGGGCGAAGCACTTTGCAGCTGCACGGTGACGAACTCTACCCCGTACTGATGCTCCTTCTCCCGCAAGGCCGCCATAACCTCCCGATTGAGGCCCGAGCGGTCGTGCATGACGTCGCTCATATCGCGCGTATTCACCACGTCCCGCAGCTTCCCCTGGACGAACTCAAAGACAATTCGCTCGGGATTATCCACCTCCAGGGCGAACCGCTGCGGATCGACGACGCGATAGGTGTATTGCAACGAGACGTCCATGGTGACGTTATCGGAGGTCATCGCCGAGATCTGCTCGATGTAGCCCAGCCGCTCGTTGACCTTGACGATAATCACCGTATCCACCAGCGGAATCTGGGCGTGCCAGCCCGGCTCATCCACGGAGATGAACCGTCCACCCCGCAGATGCAGGCCCCGCTCGTAGGGTCGGATCTTGTAGACCGCCGCCCGCCCCACGAAAAAGATCACCCCCAGAACCACGAAAGTCGCCAAAGTAACGACCGCCAGCCGGTAGAGTCGCCCCAGCGCATCGGTCACCCGGACCGTCTCCACCTCACCTGGATGTCCACCCGTAGCTGTGCCTTCACTCATGACCATGACCTCCTCCGAATCTGATAGCTTCAACGTCCACTCTATCAGAGAAGGAGAAGATCATCTACTGTGAAAACCTACAGGTTGAGGGATGAAGGAGATGTCCCGGCGAGACGTCTACTGAGCGGCTAGCTTCGCGGCGGTCTGCTCAATCAGGGCGCGCAGATCGGTGCTATTGCCGGCAGCGAGAGCGACGCGCAGAGCATCGTCATCCAGCCGGGCAGAGGCTCGCTTCAAGAGCCGGCGGGCCGATTGCACCGTCTGATACGAGGCGACCTCGTTCTCCAAAATGGCACCCAGGAGCACCACGACCTCATGGGGATGGCCCTCTTCCAGCCAGAGCGAGGCCACACTGGCGAAGACTTCCAGAGCCAGCGAGTGTGCGTGCGCATTCAGGGCCCGCGTCAGCGCCGTCGCGAACTCCACCTCTGCCCGCTCCCGGTCGCCCCGCGCTAGCGCGAGCCGCCCCCGGCCGTGATAGGCGCGCACGAAGCCCCAGTGGACATCGAAACTGGAGCGCTGATATTTCTGAAGGCTCTCCTCGTAATGGCGTTCTGCCGCGTCCAACTCCCCCTGCGCCAGGTAGAGATCGCCCAGGTGCTCCAGAGAGAGCGCAACGTCACTGTGCCGCTCTTCCTCCTGGCACCGCTCGGCCAATCCGGCCTCGAAGTAGCGCAGCGCCTCCTCGTAATCCGCCTCGTTGTAGGCCACCAGGCCTAGGTTGTCGAGAGAGCCGCCGATGCCCATCGTGTCGCCGATCTGCCGGGAGATTGATAGGCTCTCCGCGTGGAGCTCGCGGGCGCGCTCGTACTCCCCCAGCCCCCGCAGGACGTAGCCCAGATAATCGAGACAGATCGCCATGCCCCACGGATCCCCGATCTGCCGGCGGAGCTCGTAACTCTCGGAGTAATAATCCCTGGCCTCGCGGCGCTTCCCCCGATCCTGAGCCAGGGCCCCCAGGGTGAAGAGCACCATCGCCATCCCCCAACGGTCACCCAAGCGCCGTCGGATGGAGAGGCTCTCCTCCAGCAGACGGTGGGCGCGCCCGTAATCCCGCTCCCGGTAGAAGACCAGCGTCCCCAGCGATTCCAAGATGACGGCCTCACCCCACCGGTCTCCATGCTCCCGGTAGATTTGCAGCGCCCTCTGGAAGCGCTCCAACTCGCCTTCGAGATCATCCGCAGCGTTGAACGCTCCGAACTGGTAGGCGAAGGCCAGCTCCCAGCGAGAACCCAGCGGTTCGAGGAGGGCCAGCCCCTCCCGAGTCAACCGCCCGCTCTCGCCCGACTGGTAGAGACGGCTGGCGAACCACCCTTGCACAACCAGGAGCACGCCCAACAACACCTGCCCGGTGAGATCGATGGGAGGCGGCGAGCTCAGCCCATCGACGGCGGCGGTGAAGAGCTCGGCCCCCTCCTGGAAGCGACTGCGCATATCGCAGAAGAGCGCCAGGCTGACGAGGGCCCGGCGCAGCTCCGGAACCAGCCGTTGGATAACGGCCCAGTACCACGCGACGCGCACGTTCTCCAGCTCCCGCGCCACCCGCTCCGCGGCCTCCACCTGTCCGGCACCCTTGAAATCGATCTCCAGACGAGCCAGCCAACGGAGGTAGTAGCTCGCGTGCTGCTCCCGCACCTCCGTGGCCCGCTCGGGTGTGGCCTCCAGCTTCTCCGCCGCATACTGGCGCAGCAGCTCGTGCAGCTCGTAGCGTCCGGTGGTCTCGTAACGCAGCACCGATTTATCGACCAAGGCCGAGAGCTGGAACAACGACGCGCCGGTCACCGCCCGCGCCGCCTCCCGCGTGAAGCCGCCCCGGAAGAGGGCCAGTTGCGCGAAGAGCTCCCGCTCCCCCTCCTCCAGCAGCTGCCAGGAATGCTCGAAGACCGCACGCAGACTCCGGTGGCGCTCGGGTAGATCGCGCAGGGTGGTGGTGAGGAAATCCAGCCCAGACTCAATCTCGGCGGCGATCTCCTCCGGCACCAGCAGCCGGGTCCAGGAGGCCGCCAGCTCGATGGCCAGCGGCACCCCCTCCACCAGGCGGCAGATCTGCACCACCGCCTCGCGATTTTCGAGAGTGAGCGCGAAGTCGCCCGTCGCCCGCTCAGCGCTCTGCACGAAGAGCCGAATCGCTCCGTAGTCGACCAGCTCCTCCACTCGCATTCCCCCGGGCAAGGCCATCCCGGGGAGCTCGAAGGCCCATTCGCCGTGAAGGTTCAACCGCTCCCGGGAGGTGACCAGCAGGCTGACGCCAGGAGCCGCTTCCAGGATGGCCGAGAGTACGTCGACGCCGGAGAGAAGCTGCTCGAAGTTGTCCAGCACCAGCAGCAGGCACTTCTGCCGGAGGAAATTCAGCAGCTGCTCCTGAGCCGATTCAGACTCACGCTGGAAGAAGGGGAAGTCCAGGGCGTCGGCGATGGCCTGGACAAGCAGCGCGGGCCGGGTCAGCGCCGCCAGGGGAACGAAAAAGACGCCATCGGGGAAGCTATCGCGGGGCAGGATCCGGGCCGCCTCGATGGCCAGCCGGGTCTTGCCCATCCCCCCGGGCCCCAGGAGCGTCAACAGGCGACACTCCGCGCTCACCAACCGCTCCCGCACCCGTTCCAGCTCCGCCCGGCGCCCCACAAAGGGCGTTGTGGGGACCGGCAACCGCCGGACGGGTGCGGCGGTCGGCATCGCTTCCGGTGCGGGAGCGAAAGCCGGAGCCGGCTCCGCCGTCACCTCCGGTCCCGTGCCCGAAGCCATCCCCTCTCCGGATCGGAGAGCCCGGTAGAGCGCCACCGTCTCCGGGCCGGGCGCCACGTTCAGCCCCTCCTTGAGCGCACGAAGACAGCGCTCGTACTGCCGCAGAGCTAGCGCACGCTGCCCGGAGCGGGCATAGAGCTGCATGAGCGTGCGGTGGGCCGCCTCGTTGAGAGAATCTAGATGAAGCCAACGCCGCGCGTGGCGCAATGCCTCCTCCAGCTGGCCTGCCCCGACGTGCCAGCCCACCAGCCGCTCCAGCGCGCCCGAGAGTGCTTGCCGCAGGGCCTCGGTCTGGAAGAGCTGCCACTCGTCGAAGGCGACGCTGTCCTCCAGCCCGAAGCCGGAGAGGAAGTCGTCGGCGTAGAGCGCGGCAGCCTCCTCCAGCCGGGCGCGACAGGCGGGACATCCGGCTTGCGGCTCCGGCGCGTGCTTCGCACAGCCCTCGAGCCCCTCGCGGAAAGCCGCGACGTCCAGCCAGACCTCTCCAGCGGGGACGAAGGCCAGGGCCTCCCGCTCCGCCTCGATCCACGCGCCGACCGCCGTCTGATTGAGAGACCAGAGCGCCCGGCGCAGATAGGCCAGCGCGCTGCCCTGCTCGTAGTCGGGCCAGAGCAGCACCGCCAGCCCCTCACGCGTGTGTGGGCGCCCCGTCACCGCCAGGTAGACGAGCAGGGCCAGCGCCTTCCGGCGCCGGACCGCCACGGACTCACCCTCGTACTCGACCCGGGGGCTGCCCAAGAAGTAGAGTCGCAACTTCGCCTCGTCGGCCTCCATCGTTCCCATGATCCTATCTTACCACGAGTGCTGCGAAACGCTCGAGAAACGCCGGCGCAACGCCCTCCGGCACGGCCCGCGCAACGCCATCGCAACGCACGCCGCGTATGATGAGAGCGAGATAGGGAGAAAGGAGGCGGCGATGTTTGCACCATATCTACAGCAGCATCAGCTCTATGCTCTGACCGGCACCGAAGGTCAGGCGAACCGGCAGCAGGCCACGAAGCAGGCCCTGCAGATGTTTCAGCGGGCTCGCTTCTGGGGCCAAGTGCGTCGGGGCTGGGCCCAGCTGACAGGCGCCAGCAGCTCCTTGCTCTCCCTCTGCGACGTCGAACGGAGCTGCACCATCCGCGGACGCGCTCACGTGGGAACCAGGAGCGTTCCCCTGAAGCAGATCCAGGGCAGTGAAGGGCGCTGCCGGGATTTTGACGCCGACTTCAACCCGCTGCTGGCCCACGATCGGGGACGCTGGGTGGGCGTAGCGACGGCCTGGGAGATCGAAGGCGAGCTGCCCCCCGTGCAGCTCATCCAGGTGGGCGAGCTCTACTTCGTCCGCGACGGCCATCACCGGATCTCGGTGGCACGCCAGCGGGGCCAGAGCGCCATCGATGCCGAGGTCACGGTCTGGCAGGTGGAAGGCCCCCTCCCCTGGAAGCGCCCTCGGCCCCTACGGCGTGCAGCATTCCAGCAGGTGGCTTGAAAGAGGCCCCCTCCGACGGGAGAGAGAGCCAATCCCTCCCGCCGGAGGCCTAACCGGAGGTTCGCGCCCCAGATCCTCCTCGCCCCGGAGCCGGGGCTATAAGCGTCAAATGCGTTAGGTGCGACGCCCTGAATTCAAGGCCCATCCGATGATATGCGCGAAAATCGTCGGTTTTGACGCTAAAGTGCGTCGCACCTGGACGTTCCCGATTGAAACGAAACACTCCCAAAGGCGATAGCCTTTCAGCCCTTCTGGAGCGGTTGCTCAACCGGCGGGGCGGGGTACAATTCCTCCTTACCGAATTGACAGGAGGAAGAATGCGCACCGACTTACACTTGCACACCACCGCGTCCGACGGACGCTGGACGCCGGAGAGGACCGTGACCGGCGTCGAGGCCGAGGGCATCAGGCTCTTCGCTGTCGCCGACCACGACACCATCGAGAGCGTGAAACCGCTGCTACGACTGATCCAGGGAAAGCCCCTGGGCTTTCTGCCCGCCGTGGAAATCTCCACCATGGACCAGGGCCGCCTGCTACACGTCCTGGGCTACGGCATCGACCCCGATCACCCGGAGCTGCTCGCCTTCCTGAAGGAGAATCACGCCCAGCTGGCAGGCACCGACGACGAGGATATCCAACAGCTCATCGATCTGGGATATCCGCTAAGCTACGAGGAGTACCTGACGTACGATTACGACCGGACCCGGGGTGGCTTCAAATCGCTCAATTTCCTCATCGACAAAGGGCTCGTGAAAGACGCCCACGACTTCTTCCATACCATCCGTGCGCAGCTGAACCACCGCTGGCCCGATTTCGTCCCCCCGGCCCACGCCGCCGCCGTCATTCGCAGCGCGAGCGGACAACCCGTCCTCGCCCATCCCGGCGCCAGCTTCGCCAAGTATGGCGGCGTCACGCCGGAGAACCTCGACCCGCTACTGGAGCAGGGCATCGCGGGCCTGGAGTGCTACTCCCAGTACCACGACGCCGAGACGACAGAATGCTGCCTGGCGTGGTGCGAGCAACACGGATTGCTCATCACCGGTGGCTCGGACTATCACGGGGGTTTCGTGGGACGGCAGTTGGGCGTGCCCGAGGTAGATTCGGCGCAGCTTCGCCTGGGGGCTCTGGAAGCGGCTATCGTCTGGGGGACGAACGGAATCTAGCCCGCCTCGACGCCGCCGGCCTCACTGCCGCCCGTACGCCCGCGCCCAGAGGGCAGCCTCCACCCGCGAGGCGACGCCCAACTTGCGGAAGATGTTACTCGCGTGAAAGTCGGCAGTGCGCGGGGTGATCTCCAACTGGAGGGCGATGGCCCGGTTGCTCAGCCCCTCGGCAATGAGGCGCAACACCTCCTCCTCCCGCTCGGTGAGGCTCTCGCGGATCCGGGTCACCTCGATCTGCCAGCGCTCAATGCGCGCCTCCTGCTCCGGCGTCCAGAAGGACTCGCCCCGGACGGCAGCCCGCACTGCCGCCACGATGCATCCCGGCGCCTCGTTCTTGAGCAGATAGCCCCGGGCGCCCGCCGCGTGCATCCCCGTGAGTAGCGCATCGTCGTCGTAGGCGGAGAGGGCCACTACCTGGAGGGGAACCCCGCCGGCCCGCCACGCCCGTGCCACCTGGACCCCGTCGAGGTCGGGCAGCTGACAATCCAGCACCACGACGTGAGGCAGCAGGGCCTCACCCATGCGCAGCGCCGCCTCGCCCCCGTCCGCCTCTCCCACCACGGAGATATCGGGCTCCCGGTCGAGGAGCAGGCGCAACCCCATCCGCAGCGCTGGATGATCGTCGACGAGCAGGACGCGGACGGCAGGTTCCTCCCCCGGCGTCATCATTCGCGCCCCTCCCCGCGCAGCAGTGCGTCGAACTCCGTCGCCGCGTCGACCATCCGCCCCGTCTGTCCCGAGAGGCTGAAACGCTCCCACTGCGTGTCGTAGGGGAAGTAATCGAGGAACCAGCAGAGGGCATGGATCTGGGGCTCGGCGTCCACCACCTCCAGCGCCGTGGTAAGCCAGCCCCGGGGATAGTTCTGCGCCGGAGGAATATCGGCCTCGCGGTCGTAGGTGTTGGTGGAGATGATGTAGACTGGCAGCCCCTGGGTGGTGGGATAGCCATTGATGATCTCCAGCCACTCCTCGTAAATGCGGAAGCCGGCCTGCGCCCCGCCCCAGGCAACACGGGGCAGCGATTGGCGGGGCTCGTCGGCCCGCAGCACGCCCCCCAGCTCCGGCGCGTCGGGACGTCCCGGCGCCTGCACGTCGAAGCCGTCGGCTCGGACGAGGGGGAAACCGGCCTCAGTCTTGGCCTGCGTCCCCGCGTCGAGGTAGGCGACGAGGGTGTGCATGTAGTTGAGCCAAGGCACGTCGATAGTGTAGGGCAGATCCCCGTCCTGATCGGTGTTCCAGGCCCGCACCGGCCCCACGATGACCCGCGCCCGGGGATTGGCGCCGTGGATGACCTGCACGGCGTTATCACCGTGGGTTGGATCCTCGCCGTACCCGTTGAAGACACGGGCGTACCACGCCGGCGTCACCGGATGGTCGGGCGCCAGGAGATTGCTACCCCGGGCGTTGAAGCCCGTGCCGATGATATACCCGTAGACTTCACCCAACCGGTCATCGCGGGCCAGCCGCCGCAGATATTCGAGATAAGCGTCCAGGGCCAGGTGATCGTCGGCGGGCGGGATGGACTGTCCCTGATCGTAATCGACCCGCACGAGGACGCGCAAGCCCTGCTCACTGTGGCGGGCGACGCGCTCTGCCAGATCGTCCACGCTCCAGTAGACCTCCTCCGCCTGGCGGACGTAGGTCAGCTCCACCACCCACCCCATCCGCCCGTGCCACTCCCGTTCCGGATGGGGGAAGACCACGCCCAGCTTCGTGGGCCGGGCCGGACGCGCGACGCGCCTCGGCGCAGAGCCCACGGCGACCCGTCCGCGCTCGATACAGCCGGTGTGACAATCGCGATAGAAGGCCAGCTCATAGCCCGGCTCCAGTGGCGCGACGAAAGACCAGCGCCAGAACCAGCCCTCGGTGCCGGCCCGTTCGCTTCCCAGGGGATGGGCCGGCGCGCCATCCACGGTGAGCAGGACGAAGGCCCACGGATCCGTATCGAAGACCGTCGCCACGACCTGTTCGCCCGGCTGAGGCGCGGGCGGCTCCAATTGGAAGCGGGGGGCAGCCAGGGTCGATGAATTTCCCCGCAGCAAGACCACCTGGCCCTCCACGGAGAGAAAGAGCCCCACAACGAGGAGAAGGCCGCCCACCACCAGCCAGAGAGACCAACGCCGAAGCAGCATCACCCCTGGCCCTCCTCGATCTCCACCCTAAAGCGAGCGGCCTCCACGACGGGAAGCACGAAGCGCGCGCAGAGCCCCTTGCCCTCGACGACGGGGCTTTCCAGCTCCAGCCGGCTGCCGTGGTGGCGCAGAACCTCCGTCACCAGCGCCAGCCCCAACCCCGAACCGCCCTCAAAAGTGGGGTTAACCCGGTAGAAGCGTTCGGCAACGCGGTAGAGGTGCTCCGGCGGAATACCGGGGCCGGTATCGCAGACGGCACAGGCGAGCCCTTCCTCCGTGGCCCGGAGGGAGAGGGTCACCTCGGCGCCCGCCCCCGCGTATTTGAGCGCATTATCCAGCAGGTTGAGCCAGACCTGTCGCAGCCGGTCCTCGTCGCCCAGAGCCAGCGGCAGGGGCGATGCGGCCTCCAACGTCAAGCGGAGCTGCTGTTCTTCGGCCTGCGGCGAGACCTGGAGCATGGCCTCCTCGACGAGCGCCCGCAGATCGAAGGGGCGGCGGGACAGCGCCTTCGCCACCTCCACCCGTCCCAGGGCCAGCATGTCGTTGATGAGACGGGCCATCCGCTGCGTCTCGTGCTGCAAGAAGGCCAGAGACTGGCGACGGGCTTCCTCGCCGATGTCCTCCAGTCCCAGGATCTCCAGGTGGAGCAGGAGCACACTGACGGGAGTGCGCAACTCGTGAGAGAGATCGTTGAGCAGCGTGTGGGTCACCCGCTCCGCGCGCAGCTGCGCCGTCACGTCAAAGAGGAAGACGAAATCGCGTCCCTCCACCGGCGTCACCCACCAGCGGACGATCTGCCCCAGGGGAAGGGTGAGGGTGCGGTGACGCCCGCCGAGCTCCGTATTGGCCCGGAGCAGGGCGCGATCCTCCGCCAGCTGCGCAGGCCAATCACCACCGGCGGGCAATTCCTGTACCGATCCCAGCTGCAAGAGCCGGAGGGCCTGTGCATTGGCGTAGGCTACGTGGTTTTCACGGAGCACCAGCAAGCCGAAGGGCGCCCCCTCCAGTTGCCCCAGCAGGGCGCCGGCAGCTGGGACCTCCGGGGCGCCCCGTCGTCTCTGTCCCAACCAGAAGGCCGCTCCGCCGGTGAGGGCAATCAGCGCCAGCAGTACCAACAGGAGAAACCGCAGCTCAAAGATGTACATAGCGGCGTCTCCGTGCCCGGCCTCAGATTCCGTTCAGTTGCGTGTGATAGAGCACCGACGTCAAAACCAGCCCCAACACGCCCGCCGCCGTCAGCGCGATGAAGGGGCGCTTGCGGGGCTCGGGCTCCCCGTTCTCTGCCGCCGCCCTGCAGGCCTGCCGCTGCTTGGTCTCCGCCGCCAATCCCAACGTCAACACCGTGGGAACTCCAGTACATAGGGCACACATCTTATCCTCCTGAATTAGAGCCATCGGCTCTCAGCCGT
>NPIE01001325.1_pt2 | contig 25478 bp, 26 predicted proteins | sample 8637661 | NCBI WGS metagenome assembly NPIE01 (sample SAMN07420842, study PRJNA396082) | bioreactor metagenome | isolation source: sample BA12 brine-fed electro-methanogenic bioreactor BA | place: Japan: Kochi | collected 2016-12-09 | reverse complement strand
CCGTCGAAACCTTGGCACCCCCTTTGAAAATCGAAATTTGTGAGTCGTAATTGCGTCCAGTATGCCTGGATCAGAAGCAAAATCATTATCTCATAAAAAAACCGGAATTCCAAGTGCTTATCTTTTTTTAGTCCGTTACCGCTGATGATCGCGAATGGCCCTGGCGGTTTCCCGGTCGTGCTGCTTGCGCTTGAGCGTTTCGCGTTTGTCGTGAAGTTTTTTGCCCCGACCGATGCCGATTTCCAGCTTGGCCCGACTGTCCTTGAAGTAGATTTTGGTGGGAACCAGGGACAGCCCTCGTTCTTCGACCTTTTTGGTCAGCTTGTCAATCTCTTCGCGATGCAGAAGCAGTTTGCGCATCCGGGTCGGGTCGGGGTTTTCCCGGCTGCCGAACTCGTAGGGGCTGATGTTCATGTTGTTGATGAACACTTCTCCGTCCTTGATCCGACAGAAAGCTTCTTTGAGGTTGACCTTGCCGAGCCTGACCGATTTGACTTCGGTACCGGTGAGCATGATGCCGGCTTCGTAGACCTCATCGATAAAGTAGTCGTGATAGGCCTTTTTGTTGGTTGCGATTATTTTAATGCCCATTTTTCAGATCGTCGGGGAGATGGTCGTCCAGGGGAATGATTTCCACAATTCGGGGCATGTAGTTTTCTTTGGGGATGGCCTTACTGCCGACCCGGATGACCAGGAAGGCGCCAACCAGGAAGGCGGTCCCCATGATGGCGGACAATAAATTCGGATCAATGCCGGCGAGCCGCTCACCGAGCAGGTTGCCGGCGACCGCACCGATGAGCAGGGCGACCAGCGGCACCACGTAGAGCAGGAAGGATGACTGAAGGAAATTACGGGTGCTGGTGGCCAGCTTCACCTTGTCGCCCACCTGGGCGCCGATGGCATTGTGGGCTTCGACAATTTTGCTCTTGTTGTCGCTACCGACCTCGCAAGCCTCCATGGATGCACAGTTTCTGCAAAAACTGCTCTTTTGACAGAGAACCGCCGCAACGTGTTTGCCTTTGAGTTCGATAACGGTCCCGTGTTCCTCGATCATATAGCACTTTCCTTCACCCCGGTGTTAGTGGAAGTTTAACATATACATCGGGAAATGGGTGAGCTCACCAGGCGTTTTCAAGTTGCCGAAATGAATCAATCATTTCGAAACTCCAGAAATGGACAACAGGGGGCAATTATAGGAGGGTTTCAGGCAATTTGCAATACTTCCCGGCCCTGGAGGTAGAGGGCCAGGACTTCTCCACGACTCCCTTCGCTGCAGAGGGCCGCCTCAAGGTCTTTGAGCCCGGGCATGGCGGTGGGACGAAAAACCTGGAAGCTGGCACCGCGACCGGGTTCCAGGGCCCCCATGCGCTGGTCGACCTGGAGGGCTTGAGCGCCTTGGAGGGTGGCCATCCGCAGCAGTGCGCCCGGGGAAACCAGGTGGCCAAAACAGCCCTCGGCGAAGGCCAATTCATCCCAGACCGAGAGGGATTCGCAACTCGCCAGGCTGTCGGTACCCAAGGCCAGGGGAATGCCGGCCCTGCGATAGTTTTCGACAGGCGCCAGGCCGACGCCCAGGCGGGCATTGGAGCGGGGGCAAAGCACGACTGTAGAACCGGTCCGGACCAGCAGGTCCATTTCCTCCCGGGTCACCTGAACCCCATGGACGAGCAGGGATTGGCGCCCGAGCCCACCCCGGTCGGCGAGGTAGGCGGCAGGCCGGCGTCTGGCGGGCGGGGGAACCATCTGGGCCCAGCCGACAAAGGGGTAAAGACGTTCGGCAAGAGGTCCGCCGGAACAGTCCAGAAAGGAGATTTCGTCTGGGGACTCGGCAAAGTGCAGGGAGACGGGCACCTGTCGCCGGCGTCCGAACTCGAGAACCTCTTCGAGGTATTCCGCCGAAAGGGTGTAGGGCGAATGCGGCGAAAGACCGAGGGTCAACTCCCCCGCCCTGCCTTCATCCAGAATTTCCCCGATGGAGCCTAAGACCCTGCGGGCCTGAAGCGGGTCGCGGCCGAGGGTTTCCAGATAGAGGTGCCCTGCTATCGGGGCCCGGGAGTAGGCCTTGCGGGCGGGAAAACAGGAAAGGATGTCGCCCACCGCCCCGGTTCCGGCCTCAAGGGACCGACGGATGCCGTCGGCCAGTGAGGGCTGGTAGCGCTTGAGGTCGATACCCCGCTTGACCCGAATGACCTTGAGGATCCACTCCACAAAGGATTCGGGCTCCCCGCTCTCGCCGAGTTCGCTGGCCCATAGGGGAAAATGGGTCAGCTCCAGGTGGGTATGGGCATTGACCAGGGGAGGCAGCAGAACCGTATCGCCAAAGTCGACGACCGCCGCCCTGGAATGGGCGGCGGTCATCGACTTGCGTTTCCCCAGGGCCGCAATCCGCCCGTCCTGCACCAGCAGGGCGCCGTCTTCGATGGGTGCCGCGGTGATCGGGAGCAGGTAACGGCCAAGAAAAAGGGTTTCCACCAGGTCAGATGGCCTTTTTCAACTCGCCCTGGCCGGGGTTCTCGTGCTTTCGCTCGAGGTCTACCCGGGCATTCTTTTCGTCGACAAAAACCAGCTTGGGCTTGTGGGCCTTGGCTTCGGCATCGGCCATTTCCTGCCAGCTGGCGATAATCACCAGATCGCCGCGGGAGACCAGGCGGGCAGCGGCGCCGTTGATGCAGATGGTGCCGCTGCCGGGCTGACCGGCAATGGCATAGGTCGAAAACCGGGTACCGTAGTTGACGTTCCAGATATCGACGAATTCGTTTTCGTAGATGTCGGCGGCTTCCATAAGCACCGGATCGATGGTGATGCTCCCCTCGTAGTGCAGGTCGGCCCCGGTGACGGTGGCACGGTGAATTTTGGACTTGAGCATTTTTCGGGTCATCGCTCTAGACCTCCTCGATAAGGTTATGGTTGTCGATCAGACGGGTCTTTCCGATTCGGACCGCCAACAGCAGAACCGAATCATCGGTAACGGTTTCCATGTCGACCAGGGTCGAGCCATGGCAGACCTGCAGATAATCGATCCGGGCCAGGGGCTCACGCCCGATCCTTTCGCGAATCGCCGCCAGGATACGGCCGGCGTCGCCCTCCCCGCCCCGGACCATACGGCATGCCAGGCGAATGCTGTCGATCAGCGAGAGGGCCTGGCGGCGTTCTTCGGGCGAAAGATAGGTATTGCGCGAACTCATGGCCAGACCGTCGGCCTCGCGTACGATCGGCATGCCGACGATCTCCACGGGGAGGTTCAGATCGACGGTCATGCGCCGGATAACCGCCAGTTGCTGAAAATCCTTACGCCCGAAAAGGGCCAGGTCGGGCTGAACGATGCCGAAGAGCTTGGCAACCACTGTGGTCACCCCACGGAAATGTCCGGGACGGCTGGCCCCGCACAGGGTTTCGGTAAGTCTCTCGACCTCAACGAAGGTTGCATAACCGGCCGGATACATGGCTTTGGCTTCCGGGGCGAAAAGCAGATCGACGCCGACCGATTCGGCCATGGCCGCATCGCGCGACAGGTCCCGGGGATAAGACTCGAAATCCTCGCCGGCGCCGAACTGGGCCGGGTTGACGAAAATGGAAAGAACCAGCAGATCGCCGCGTTTCCTTCCCTCCCGAAGCAGGGAGAGATGCCCCGCGTGGAGATAGCCCATGGTCGGTACGAAGCTGATCCGCTTCCCCTGCCGGCGGGCGGTCAGGCAGCGCTGCTGCATGTCTTTGATGTCGTTGATTGTCTGCATTTTCGTGGTCAGTGGTCAGTGGTCAGTGAATCTGCGCATGCATTTCTCTGCGGGCAAATCCTGAGGATCTGCTTTCATTTGAAGCTGTGCTCCTCGCCAGGGAAGACCCCGTCTTTTACTTCGCGGATATAGTTCCGGATCCCTTGACTGATGGTCTCGGAAACGTCGGCGTACCGTTTCACGAATTTAGGCGAGTACTTTTCGCACAGACCGAGAATGTCGTGAATCACCAGCACCTGGCCGTCGCAATGGATGCCGGCCCCGATACCGATGGTCGGTATACTCAGGGCCTCGGTGATCCGCTGGGCCAGGGGCGCCGGAATGCCTTCGAGGACGACGGCAAAGGCGCCAGCCTCCTGTACCGCAAGCGCATCGGTGAGCAGCTGCTCGGCCTGCTCTTCACGCTTGCCCTGCACACGGAAGCCGCCCATGCGATGGATCGACTGAGGGGTCAGGCCGATATGGGCGACCACCGGGATGTCCATATCGACAATGGCCCGGATGATGGGCGCCACGTTGACCCCGCCTTCGAGCTTGATCGCCTGAGCGCCGCCCTCCTTGATCAGCCGCCCGGCATTTAAACGGGCATCGCGCAGATCGACCTGGTAGGAGAGAAACGGCATGTCAGCCACCACCATGGCCCCGCTGGAGCCGCGCACCACGGCCCGGGTGTGATAGATCATCTCCTCCATGGTCACCGGCAGGGTGTGATCGTACCCTGAAACCACCGAACCGACCGAGTCTCCAACCAGAATCACGTCAATCCCGGCCAAGTCCATCAAGCGCGCAAAGGGGTAGTCATAGGCGGTCAAAACCGCAATTCTTTCCCCTTCGGCCTTCATCTTCTGAATATCGAGAACTGTTTTTTGCTTGCCCATGGCGCTGATTCGCCCCTTGCTCCGAAAAAGTAAAAAGCCTTCCGGACACCGTCCGGAAGGCACAAATTCTGTCGTTGACGGCAGCCCCCAGAGGCCCGTCGCTGACGAGTTGCTATCGCCTTCCGTCCCGGTCCCGTGGATCCAGGCGGTATCTGAAAAATGCGATCATTACCCTGCGGCGTTTCAAGGCTCCGGTCGACGTACCGGGCGAGCCGCTGGCTTCTTAAAAAAGCGTTTTACTCTATATCACAAGCCGTTTACATATGTCCACATCTTTTTGAGTCTTACCGGTGTCGATCTGCAAGCAATCGAACTTATTCTGATTTTTTCTTATTGAACAGTTCCCGGCCATCTCGGTAGGCATTCGCCTTTTTTTCCCCCAGGCTCCAGTACTCCCTGATCCCCCCCAGATAAACCAGCGGGTCGAAGGCATGGGGGTCCAGCTTACCCGTGTCGTCGAAAGCGTTTTCGGCGGCATGGATTTCAAGGATTTCTCCCAAAACCAGACGATAATCGCCCAGTTCGACCTCCCCGCTGACCCGGCACTCGACGTTAAGGGGCGATTCGGCCAGAAGCGGGGCCGCCACCTGATGGGCCTCTGCCGTAGTAAAGCCTGCGGTTTTGATTTTATCCGCCTCCCGCCCTGATTTAAGACCGCAATAATCGGCTTCCACCGCCAGTGCGGCCGGCGCCAGATTGACAACGAAACAGCCCGTCTCCTGGATGTTCCGATAGGTCTGCCGGCCGAGATTCAGGGACACCGCCATGGTCGGCGGAGTCTTGCTGACAATCCCCGCCCAGGAAGCGGTCATGACATTGGCCTGGCCGTCCCTGCCGGTCGTGGTGACCAGGGTGGTCGGCTGGGGGAAAAAGGTGACACAGGGTCCTAACTGACGCTTTTTCATCGGGGATCTCCTTTTGAATCCTTTTTTGGGCACTATTGCGTCCCGGGCAGATGGGATCATGCGGGCTTTCCGGGTGTCGCGTTTATGCCAGGATCCCTTGATAAAATCAAGGCCGCGCGGCAGAAATATCAAGCAATCCGTTTGAAATTACCCCAAAGGGCGATAAAAATGAAGGTAGGAAGCAAAATCAACCATCGGGAGGTGTCCATGAAAGCCCTGCAGATTCTCGATGAAATCCGCTGGCATGACCACTGGTCGGCCGATATTGGGAGAAACCTCGACGTCAAGGACAGCACCAAGGATCTTTACGTCTTCGAAGACCGCCACAGCCGGGAGGATATCCTCAGAATCCTGAAGGATGTGCCCGATGACCTTTATCGGCTTTTCGAACTGGAAGAAGCTCCGGAAGAGGACTGCGACTACATGGCCGATTCCGGGACCTGTTATCGCCGGGTCCACTGAGAGCGAGGAGCCTGAATCGAATCGGGCGCCATGGCCGGCGCCCGAAAAAAGGGGGTAATTGTTTCACCGGGCAGCGCCGGAATCGATCAGGGAAGCATCCCCTCCAGAGCGCTGATCAGGACGGTGAAAGGGTTGTAATTGACCGGGGTAACACCGCGTACTCCATCCATGAGCTTTCGATAGAATTTCAGTTGCTGCCTCCGTCGGGAGAAAAATGCCTCCGGGTTACCGTCGGCTTCCCGCAATACCGCCAGGGCCAGATTGTAAGCCGCGGAACTGAATCCGCTTTTGATGGTCTGCTGGGCCATGCGGTCCCAGCGGTCCCGAATCTGTACCGCCCTCACCCACTGAAGCACATCCCTGATCTCGAGCGTTTTCCTGACATCACTGAAAATCTTGGCCACCGAATACAGATCCCCGCCGCTCAGATCCGCCAGACTGACCACCGGTAGAAAATCCTCGAGATGGGAAAGCGAGGCGACCTGCCGGCCAACATCGGGACCGAGGCCGGCCTTTTCCCATTCGGCGGCCTCGGCTTTGCACTGCTGCCATTCCGCTTCGGGCAGAATGCCCCCCAGCGCCTTGGCAAAGGTCAGGGCTTTTTGCCGGTATTCGGCCACCAGGTCGGGCTCCGGCCGAATCTCCATCTCCCGATCCAACGCCCAGCGACACAGTTGCGCCAGGGTGTCTTCCAGTCGTTGGAGCATCAGATACTGTTGCCTGGCCGGCAGCCTGTTGTCCAGTGAATAAAGGCTTTGCCGCAGTTGGGGGCCATCCAGGATCTTGTCGAAGGCCAGATAAATGGACAGCGCGTCGATCAATGACACCCCGGTTTCCCTGGCGAGATGATTGATAAAGGCGCTGCCGGCCTGATCAACCACGTGGTTGGTGATGACCGTGGCGGTAATTTCCCGCGCCAGCGGGTGCCCCGTCAGGTATTCGCCGAAACGCTGGCGAAAGGGCGTCGGAAAATACTCGATGAGATAATCCCTGACCCCCTCCCGCTCTGGCAGATCGCTCCCAAGCAGCGCCTGATACAACTGCATCTTGCTGTAGGCCATCAAAATGGAAAGCTCCGGCCGCGTATAGCTGCCCTTTTTCCGGGCCCGGACCTCTTTGGGAGTCGGCAGGAATTCCCCGCGCCGGTCCATCATTCCGATATTCTCGAGACGCTCGGAAAGATCGAGATAGGGCTCGACATTTTCGCGGCAGCGATTCTGATCGAGGGACAGGCAGAGGCTCTGCCCGTAATTGTTGGCCAGAACCGCCTCGCAGACTTCATCGGTAACGCTTCCCAGCAGCCGGTCGCGCTCCTCGCGGCTGGTCACGACATCTCTTTCCTTGAGATAGCGCATCAGAATCTTGAGGTTCACCTCGTGGTCGCTGCAGTCTACCCCGGCCGAGTTGTCCACGGCATCGGTGTTGATGCGGCCGCCGCGAAGTGCATATTCGATTCGCGCTTTCTGGGTAAGGCCAAGGTTACCCCCTTCGCCGACAACCTTGGCCTTGAGCTGGGAAGCATCGATTCTGAGACCATCGTTGGTCCGGTCGCCGACCTCCTCGTGCTTTTCCGACCCGGCCTTGACGTAGGTACCGATCCCCCCGTTCCACAACAGATCAACCTCCGCGGTCAGCAGCAGCCGGATCAGCCCCTGGGCATCCATCGATTCATGCCTTACCCCCAACCACTTGCGCACCTGCGGGGAAAGCGGGATGTCTTTGGCCGCCCTGGAAAAGACGCCGCCTCCTTCGGAGATGAGTTCAGCGTCATAGTCCTCCCAGGAAGATCGCGGCAGTTCGAAAAGCCGTTGACGCTCAAGGTACGAGCTTTCAGGATCGGGGTTCGGATCGAGGAAGATGTGGCGATGATCGAAGGCCGCCAACAACCGGATCTGCCTCGACAGCAGCATGCCGTTACCGAACACGTCTCCGCTCATGTCGCCAATGCCGACCACGGTAAAGGGCTGATTCTGGATATCGACCCCCAGCTCCCGGAAGTGGCGCTTGACGCACTCCCAGGCCCCGCGGGCCGTAATGCCGAGTTTCTTGTGGTCGTACCCGTAGGAGCCGCCGCTGGCAAAGGCATCGTCGAGCCAGAAGCCATATTCGGCACTGACCGTGTTGGCGGTATCCGGAAGGTGGGCCGTCCCTTTGTCGGCCGCCACCACCAGGTAAGGATCTTCTTCGTCGTAGGCAAGAATTCCAGCCGGTCGTACCACCTGGTCCCCGACCCGGTTGTCGGTGAGGTCGAGCAGACCGCGGATCAGGGTCTGGTAGGCGGCTTTGGACAGGGCGCCGCCCTCCTCCCTGGTGCTGAACGGGGTCTTGACCACGAACCCACCCTTGGATCCGACCGGGACGATCAGCGCGTTTTTGGTCATCTGGGTTTTCATCAGGCCGAGAATCTCGGTACGGAAATCATCCGGACGGTCCGACCAGCGCAGCCCTCCCCTGGCGACTTTACCACCCCGCAGGTGAATGCCTTCCATGTCGGCCGCGTGGACATAGATTTCAAACATCGGCCGCGGCGCAGGCATGTCGATAATGCCGATGGCGCTGATCTTAAATGAGAAGAAGTAGTCCTGCCGGCCCTGACGGACAAAGAAATTGGTCCGCACCGTGGAGTCTATCAGGTTGAAAAGGGTTCGCAGTATGCTGTCTTCGTTGATATCGGAGACCGATTCAAGGGCACTGAGCAACTGCTGGCGGATGGGGAACAGGGCTTCCTCCTCCCGGCGCAGCGGATCTTCCCATTCGGGGATAACCTTGAAACGGCCTTCGAAGTACCTGAAGAGCAACAGGGCGACATTGGGGTTGTCGATCAGGGCAAACGCCACCCGACGCTTGGTGAAAGGTGAGCCCAGCTGGAAGTAGTAATTGCGATACCCGCGAAAGACATCGATCTGCCGCCAGGAAAGGCCGGTCAGCACCAGCAGTCGGTTGAGGTAATCGTTTTCCGCCTCACCACGCCGCATCGCGCCGAGGGCCTCGAGCAGAGGCTCGCGCAGCGTTGAGAGCCGGGCGGTAGCCGCAGCATCCCCCCGCACTGCAAAACTCTTGATGAAAACCTCCTGGCCGTCGAGGACCACCGAGAAATCGACCTCATCGATGACCCAGAGGTTGAGGTTTTCAAGCAGGGGCATCAGCTCGTTGAGATAGCTTTTGCTTGGACTGTAGTATTGCAGCCGGTAGTATTCCTGCTCGTCATGGAACGGACCCCAGAGATCGAAAACTTCCCGCCCCGTCTCGATCACGTTTTCGATCCCGCGAACATCGCGGATGGCAAATCGAGGATGGACCAGGGTGCGGTATTCGCGGGAAAAACCGGCATTGTATTTCTTCCAGTGGCGCGCCCCCTCGATATCGCCGTATTCATGTTCCAGCAGCATGCGCAACCGCGCAGCCCAGGGGCGGGCGATATTGGTCAGGCCCCGCTCCAGCCGATCGAGGTCCAGGTGAAGTTCTTCGGCCTGGGGATAAACGCTGACGTGCAGGCTCAGGTAACCAGAAGAGATATGGATGATCCTGGAGGAAACCGACGGGGAGTCGAAGAACCTGCCGATATAGTTTTCGAGCCGCGTGGTGTATTCGGTCGAGTAAAACGACCGCGGCATGATCACCAGCAGGGTCAGGCCGCGAACCGCCAGGCTGCTGGCGGCCACCACCTTGACCGCGCCCTGTCGATACAACAGGGTGAAAGAGCGAACCGTCCGGATCAGTTCGTCCGGCTCCATGAAAAACAGTTCGACCTTGGGGAAGGTATTGAAGATTTCAACGGTTTTCCGATAGTCATGGCAGTTCTTGGGAATTCCAAGTGCCTCCAGGGCCATCTCGATTCGCCGGCGCAGGGCCGGAACGGCCGTAGCCGGCTCATCGGCGGTTGTTTGCGGGAAGAGCCCGAGAAAGACATGCTCGTACCAGGCGTTTTTTTCCAACGGTTCACGAAACCCCAGATAGATCAGCTTATCGGCGCGGTGGACAGGGCTGCTACGGGAGATTTCCTCGATAACCATATCGCTCTCGCGCAGAATTCGCTGTCTGAACCCCGGTTTAAACTCGGCAAGGTCCCTTTCCTGGCAGCAGTCCAGTTCCATGGGATCCGGCGCTATCCCCAGGGCCGAGCCATCGACTTCCTGGACAACGGTTTTGCCCTCATCCGTTTTTTTTACATGGAGGCGCCGGTAAGAAAACGCCATGAAGTTCCCGGCCTCGAGCCAACGCATGAAATCCCTGGCGTCATCCATAACCGGCAGGGTTCCCATATTTTTCAGATGCTGGTTGATCGCTTTCTGATCCTGGTGCAACTTGAGCGCGTCATGGAATATCGCCCGCACTCCCTGCTCGATATCGGGAAACTGTTCGGTCGCCACACCTTCAATTTCGGTGACGATGAACGACTCCTTTGCGCCCTCGCCCGCGAGGCCCGCAAGCCGGGTCACCTCGCCATGGCGGCGCCTGACCCGCAGAATCGGATGAGAAATAATCTGAAAGCGGATCTGTCTTTGGGCCAGAAAGGTCTGAATCGAATCAACCAGGTACGGCACATCGGCACAACTGGTCAAAAGAAGCGAATGTCCCTTGTCGCCGAAGGGGATGATGCGAACGGCTGATTCTTCACGACGCTGCTCGATAAACTTGAGGAATTCGTTGATCCATTCGGCTAACTGCCGGGCCGAGGGCGGCCCCAGGTAGGATTGCGGGGTGTTCCCCAGCAGAATTTCCGCCAGGGTTTTCAAGCGTGAGGAATTTTCCGGATCGGTTTGAGCTTGCACTAGGGCCAGGGCCTGGTCGATCTTTTTCTCAAGGTCCTGTCCCGAGGCGCGGTCTCCCTGTGATTCGAGAAAAATTTTCATGGCATCCTGCGGCGCTGGGGGTGAGGAAAAGCTTTTTTGCCGACATAATCTTACGGCAAGAATATCATGGCCTCATCGATTGATAACTCCCGCGAATCCTTAGTTTAAATTCTTCGCCATAAACTCTAGAACATCCCCCGGCGTTTGGCAAGCCGGGGTTTTCAGCCGGGAAAACAGGGTTCGACGCGACGGTACCGGTCACTTTTCGGGCATGACGATCACCGCCGCGGCCTTGAGGTCGGCTACCCAATCCTGCAACCGCCTGGCCCCGGCCTCCCCCTTGAGAAACTCGCGAATCTGTGGGGTGGCCTCATCGAGGGCCAGGAGGGCTTCCTGCTGGTGGTCGATGACCTTGATCAGGTGAAATCCGAACTGGGTTTCGACCACCTCCCCCACTTCCCCTACGGTCTGGGAAAAGGCTGCATCGCAAAACGGTTTGACCATGTCGCCTCGGCTGAAATAGCCAAGATCCCCGCCACGGGATGCGCTGGGGCACTGGGAATGCTGGCGGGCCAGTTCGGCGAAATCCCCGCTCGCCGCTGTCTTTTTGATCTCGGCGATGCGGGCCAGGGCCAGTTCCCGGTCTTTTTCAGTGACTTTGATGAGAATATGACAGGCTCGGACCCGGGCCGGCTTTTTCATTTTTTCGGGGTAGTTGCGATAGGTTTCGGAAATCTCCTCGGCCGTCGGTTCCGGGGTGCCGGCAAGATGCCTTTCGATCATCCGGTTCACTGTCAGATCCTGGCGTAGCATCCGGTGGTAGGCCATGGGTTCAATTCCGGTTTTTTTCAGCGTAGCGTAAAACTCTTCGGCGCTGGGGAAATTGGCGATAACCTTCTGGGTTTCCGCCTCGACGGCCTGTTCGTCGGCGACAATCCCGTGGACCAGGGCCTTCTGGAAAATCAGCTCCCGGGCCACCAGCTTCTCCAAGGCGAGCGTTTCTATTTCTGCCAGTTCATCAACGGAAAGCTGGTCCATGGTCTTGCGATGGAGCTCCATCGCATACCCCTGGATGGCATTGTGATAATCGAAATCGCTGATCGGTTTTCCGTTGACGGTTGCTACCGGCTGTTGGGCAGACACATTTCACTCCTTAATCCGATATTTTTGCAGCTGATCTTTTTTGCAGTTCGTCCGACAGACGGGCGAATTCTTCCAAGCTCAAGGTTTCACCGCGACGACCGGAATCAATGTCCGCCGCCCGCAACGCTTGATCGAGCCCCTCTCCGCCGAAGCCGGCCCCGGAGAGGGTATTGCGCAAGGTTTTCCGGCGCTGGGCAAAGGCGCCCTTGACCACCCGGCGGAAAAAAACTTCATCCATTACCGGCACCCGTGGGGCAGCTAATGGCGTGAACGCAAGAACCACCGAGTTGACCTTGGGCGGAGGGAAAAACGCCCCGGGAGGAACCAGGGTAACACGACGGATGTCGAACCACAGCTGGCAGAGAACCGACAGAATGCCGTAATCTTTAGTCCCTGGCACGGCCGCCAGGCGGTCGCCGACCTCTTTCTGGAACATCAGCACCAGCCGGTTGAACAGGGGGCGATGATCGAGGACCTTGAACAACACCTGGCTGGAAATGTTGTAGGGAAGATTGGCCACCAGTTTATAGGGCGGATTGACCAGGACTGCGGCCCAATCGATGCGCAGGGTGTCGCCCTGATGAACTTCAAGGTTGGGCTCGGGCCGGGCTTGCAGTCGGGCCGCGAGATCGCGATCGACCTCCATGACCAGAACCTGCCGGGCTTTGGCCAGCAGATGATCGGTCAGGGCGCCGAGACCCGGACCGATTTCCAAAACCCGATCCTGCTCCTGCAATTCGGCCGCGTCGAGAATCTTGCGGACGATGCCGGAGTCGCGGAGGAAGTTCTGGCCGAAACGCTTTTTGGGGCGATGATCCATAGAAGTTTTCTTCGGCAAGGTGAATATCCGGAAGAACGTGGAAGGGGTCCCAGGATTTCAGACCACCCTCAGGGATGAGGTCGGGAAAGAATCTTATTCCTTACTGGAAGAACGGGGCTTTGGCCACCGGGGGATATGCCAGGTCTTGACCACCGGAATCATCCTCAGGGTCAGGGCGTAGGCGATCCCGGCACAGCCAACGCCGTAAACGATACTGGCCAGACCAAGGGGCACCAGAACTTCCCAGCCAAGAGTCTTCAAAGCGGCAAACGTGAATTCCTCTGGCAACCCTACCCTATCCATGCCCAGCAGAATTCTTCCCGACTCATACTCCAGGGCATAAATGAAGGGGGCGGTAAATGGATTGGTGACCCAGACGCCGAGAGTCGCGGCGATCTTGTTTTCGCGCAGCAAAACAGCCAGGAAAAAAGCGATGACCATCTGAAAGCCCAAGGTCGGGGTCATGCCGATGAAAATCCCCAGGGCAACCCCTTTGGCAATTTCGTCCGGTGTTCCCTTGAGCCTAGCGAATCGCAGGAAATTCAATTTCGCCTGCCGAACCAAACCCCATCGCCGCCACATGTTAATGCCCGCCCCCCTGAGGATTACAGTCTTACCCTAGAGCTTCCTGACTCACCCGGTCAAGGGACCAGCCGGCCACGGCGTTTAAATCGAGGGGTGCGCAATGCCCCGCTTGCAGATAATAATCCCCGGCCACGGCCAGCATGGCCGCATTGTCTCCGCACAAAGACGGCGACGGGAAAAAGACCTTTGCCCCCACCTGCCCGGTCAGTTCGGCCATGCCCCGCCGCAGGCCGCTGTTGCAGGCAACCCCGCCGGCGACCACGATTCGCTCGAGCCCTGACTGCTGTGCGGCCCGCAGGGTTTTACGGCACAGAACCTCAACCACCGCCTGCTGAAAACTCGCCGCAAGGTCCTTGAGGCGATCCCCCTCGATGGAACCGGGTTCCTTTTTTACATAATTCAGAACCGAGGTTTTGATGCCGCTGAAACTGAAATCCAGGTTGTCCTGATGGAGCAGCGGCCGGGGAAAGGCGATGGCCTCCGGATTCCCCTGGCTGGCCAGCCGGTCGATCAGGACCCCGCCCGGGTAACCGAGGCCGACCAGCTTGGCGACCTTGTCAAAAGCCTCGCCGGCCGCGTCGTCAAGAGTACGCCCGAGGGTCTGGTAACAACCGATCCCGTCGACCCGGTACAGATGCGTATGCCCCCCGGAAACCGCCAGGGCCAGGTAGGGAAACGGAATATCGTGCTCCATCAGGGCCGCCAGGATGTGTCCCTCGATATGGTGCAGCCCGACCAGCGGCAACTTGCGGGCGAAAGCCAGGGCCTTGGCCACCGACAACCCGACCAGCAGGGCGCCCACCAATCCAGGACCGCGGGTCACGGCAATGCCTTCAATGGCCTCGAGGGTCACACCGGCCCGCTCGAGCGCCTCGTCAATGACCACGGAAATGGCCTCGACGTGCTTGCGCGACGCGAGCTCGGGCACCACCCCGCCGTAACGGGCATGCACGTCCACCTGGGAAGCGACGATATTGGACAGAATCTGTCGGCCGCCGCGCACAACCGCAGCGGAGGTTTCATCGCAGGAAGATTCGATACAGAGTAAAAGCATGGGCAAGAAGTTCCAGGTTCGAGGTGAGGACCTCGAAGCTGCGTTACAGCAGATTCGCCGCCAGCTCGGCAAGCGATGAGCGTTCGCCCTTGTTCAGGGTGACATGACCGGCTATTTCCTGGCCCTTGAACTTTTCCACCGTGTAGGTCAGGCCGTTGCTGGAGGCGTCGACGTAGGGGTTGTCGATCTGGTACGGATCGCCGGTGAGCACGATCTTGGTTCCTTCGCCGGCGCGGGTAATGATGGTTTTGATCTCGTGAGGGGTGAGGTTCTGCGCCTCATCGACGATCATGTACTGACGCGGAATCGAGCGACCGCGAATGTAGGTCAGCGGCTCGATTTCAAGTATCCCCATATCGACCAGTTCCTTGTATCCGCGCTTGCGTTTGCCCCTTTCTTCGACTCCGCTCAGCAGCAGATCGACGTTGTCGAAAATGGGTTGCATCCAGGGGGCCAGCTTCTCTTCCACATCCCCGGGAAGAAATCCCAAATCCCGCCCCAGGGGAAAGATCGGTCGGGAAACCAGCAACCGGCTGAAGGATCCCTCGTCAGCGGACTTGAACAGGCCGGCGGCAATCGCCAGCAGGGTTTTGCCCGTTCCGGCCTTGCCGACCAGGGTAACCAGTTGAATATCGTCGTTGAGCAGCAGGTCGAGGGCGAACTGCTGCTCCCGGTTGCGCGGATGAATCCCCCAAAGCCCGTCCTTGGGCGTGCGAATCAGTGGATTAAGTCGCTGCAGCGAGGACTGGTAGCGGCCGATGGCGGTATGAGAGGGATTGCCGTTTTCGACCAGGGTAATGCACTGGTTGGGGAAGAAATCGCCCTCCAGGTCGATGTGACCCTGGCCGTAGAAGCGGTCAACCTCGTCTTTATCCACCAGAACTTCAGCGGTACCCGCATAGAGTTCGTCAATACTCACCTTGTCGGAGGAGTAATCCTCGGCCGGCAGGCCAACGGCGTCGGCCTTGATCCGCAAATTGGTGTCTTTGGTGACAAACACCACCGGGCACTCGCATTCATCCTGCATCTGCAGCGCCACCGCGAGGATCCGGTTGTCGCCGCGGTCGACCCGCAGCTCCGGCGGCAGCCGCTTGAGGGCCTTCTCGGTGTAGAGGACCACTTTGAGGATCCCGCCCTGCTCCAGCGGAACCCCTTCGACCAGATGAGTCTTGCTGCGCAGACCATCGAGAAAACGCGAAATCTGACGGGCATTTCGCCCGGTTTCGTTGAGATCCTTCTTGAACCCGTCAATTTCCTCGATCACGGTAATCGGGATAACCAGATCGTTTTCCTCGAACCGAAACAGGGCCTGGGGGTCGTGAAGCAGCACATTGGTATCGAGGATATAAGTTTTTTTCATGCCCGCATTCCTAAATTGGAGACGAACCGACGAGGGTCGTCTGGTTACCGGTCGTAGGGAAGAACCTCGATCCCGTCCGAAGTCGCCAGCAGCTTCAGATAGACAGGTCGATCCTTGCCCGAAAGTTTGCGTTTGCTTTCCAAAATCACCTCCCCTTCGGCATTAAGAGCATTCAGCACCTGCTCCGGGGATTCTTCGATGATGTACATGGTGTAGACCCGGGTCCGCATGAGATCGGCGCGGGTCAAAGGCGTTTCGGGGGGGAGCGAGCAGGCCGCCAGAAGCAGAGCCGACAGGAGGATGGAAACTACTCTTTTCATGGTCGTTCTCCTTGTTTGGCTGGGAGACGCCTCAGGACGGAGGGTGTGATACCAGGGAAGAGACGGCAGCGATCAGGTGGTCGATCTCTTCGGCGGTGGTAAAATATCCTGGGCTGATTCGGACCGTCCCGCGCGGAAAAGTGCCGATGGTCCGATGGGCATCGGGAGCGCAATGCAACCCGACCCGGCATAGGATGCCGTGTTCCCGCTCGAGCAGAAAACCGATTTCCGCCGGATCCCGGCCGGGCAGGTTGAAAGACAGGGCCCCACCGTGCAGATGCGGCTCGAGCGGGCCGTAAAGTTGCACCTCGGGGATGTTGCCCAGGCCCTCAATAAGCTGGTGAAGCCGTTCGGCCTCTCGCGCACGAACCGTTGCGATCCCTTCACCGGAGACGAATTCGATGCCGGCGGTCAGGCCTGCCAGCCCGGGAGTGTTCAGGGTTCCGCTTTCGAGGCGTTCGGGCATCTCCTCCGGCGGTTGTTCTGAGCTGGAATTGCCGCCGGTACCGCCGTAAATCAGGGGTCTGGGGGCCAGCCCCTCGCGGACATACAGAAACCCGGTTCCCTGGGGACCTAAAAGCCCCTTGTGGCCCGGCACGGCCAGCAGGTCGACGCCGATCGCCTCGACATCGATGGTAAACAACCCGGCGCTCTGGGCGGCATCGACCAGAAACAGGATGCCCTGTTTTCGCAGCCATGGGCCAATCTCTTCGATAGGCTGCAGGGTCCCGGTGACGTTCGAACAGTGTGACAGGACAACCATTCGGGTTTTTTCGGCACAGGCCCTGCGGACGTCGGCCGGATCGACGTATCCCCGGGAATCTGCGGCAACCTTGACTACCGCCACTCCGCGCTCCTGCAGGGCCCGCAGTGGCCTGACCACGGCATTGTGTTCCATGGTCGAGGTAACCACCCGATCCCCGGGGCGAAGCAGCCCGAACAGGGCGATGTTAATCGCCTCGGTGGCGCTGGCGGTAAAGGCAATCCGGGAATCGTTGCGAATGCCGAACAAATCGGCGACCGCCTCCCTGGCCGCTAAAACCACGCGGCCCGCTGCCAGGGTCAGCCGATGCCCACCCCGCCCGGGATTACCGCCGTGCCGGAGGGTCAGGTCGACCGCTTGATACACCGATTCGGGCTTGGGGTAAGACGTTGCTGCGTTATCGAGATAGATAGCCATCAGAAAAGTCGGCCGGCGATCAGCGAGGTCCGCGGCAAAGCGGGTCACGTCCGCCGGCCTTCCGGTTGAAGGTACGCGCTAGTCCCCGACAGCCGCCGAAGCAAATGGGATAATCCCGACATCCGGAACAACCGGCCGGGCTCGAAGCGATTTCCTGCCGAATCCGCAGCCGGGCTGGCGATTGCCAAAGTTCATCCAGTGAATGCTCCAGCAGCGAGCCAAGTTTTTCCGGCCAGGAGGAGCAAGGATAGAGGTCGCCCGAAGCACTGATATGGGCGAGACTGTTGCCGGCCTGACAGCCCCCGTATTCGCTTCGCGCCTCCGTCGCCTCCGGGCAGAGCAGCTCCCAGAGGAACAGATCGTGGATTTCGAGTTTGACTTTTCCGATCGGCACCGGAGGACGTTGCGCCAGTTGGTCCCGGAGTTTTTCCAGGTCGTCCGGGCCGATCAATTCCCCCCCGGCAGAGAGGCAGAAACTACCATCGATCGTGGTGTTTGGCAACTTAAATCGCCCCACTGAGTGCTCCCGGCAGAAATCGAGCAAACAGGGTAGCAAATGCAGAGTGTCGCGGGCCGGAGTCAGCCAAAGTGCCGGTTCCCACCCCTTGGCGCGAACCCGATCAAGGGCTTTTGCCAACCGCAGAAATTCCGGTTCGGTACCGCCAAGAAAGTCACGAGCATTCAAGTACAGGGTCTGCAGCACCAGTTCGGATTCGAGGGCGTCCAGTTCGGCCGGGCTGCCGTCGCAGACGACCAGCGTCCGGCATCCGCCGGAGGCCAGGGAGAGTAGAATTTGCTGAATATCGGGATGGGCGAGGGGACGCTCATCGAGGGTAACGAAGAACACCCCGGCCTCGGAAAGCGCGGATGCTATCCTGACCGCTCGGGCGCCGTTCAGTTCTGCCGAAGAACCACCAAGGTCCCAGGTCACGCGAAGGGGAGAGTCGAGAAGATCAAGGGCCATAAAATCAGAGACATCGGTACAGCAGGCCGAAAACCATCCGGGATAAGCGAAAAAGACAGGATTCCCGGCAAAAAAACAGGGGCAGCGAGGCTGCCCCCTTGGTCCTTAGCAGGGATGGACGTTAGAGGAACCAACCACCCGGGGCTTCATGTACTTCTTCATTCGCCTCACCTCCTTTGTTTTTCAAGTATCTCTCAAAGATACCTGGCTTAACCGACCTTAGGGTTCATGGAGGGGAAGAGAATCGTGGCAGCCGCCCCCCCGCAGCTTATCCGTTACTTCCAGCAGTGGGGATCGGGCTCGCAGAAATCACCGGTTGTGGCGAAAGAACGAGCCGTGCAACCCCCCAGGCATTTTTCAAATGAGCCACAATCGAGGCATTTACCGGTGGCTTCCTTGTTTCGCAACTTTTGCAGTACCGGCGAATCGTACCAGATACTGTCGAAATCCTCCTTGAGGATATTTCCTACAACCAGGGGCATAAAACCGCAGGGCGTGATATCTCCATTTGGCCGTAGATTAAGCGAGAGTTTACCACAACTGCTGCCATTCACCAAAGATTTTTCATCGTATCCCGGCAGCGACGCAATCACCGGATCATCAAATGAAATCAGCAGATCAGCAGTTTCCTGCTTGACCCGCAATGCCTCGATGTAAAACTGCTTCCACTCCGCGGGCGATAGATCGAGATCTTCCCGATTCTTAAAGCCCCGACCGCTACACTTGAAGTTGTGGAGATATACCTGACTCACTCGGTGGTCGCGGGCCAGTTGCAGAAGCGCCCGGAAGTGCTTATGGTTGATCCGGGAAATCACCGAACTCATGGTGGACTTCAGCCCCGCCGCACTCAAGGCGTCGAGGGCCCGGATCGCCCGGTCGAAGGAGCCTGGCATATTCCGGAAATCGTCGTGCAGAGATCTTTCGGCGCTGTCGATGCTGATGCCTACGCTTTTGAAACCACTCGCCTTGAGGCGCCGGGCCGACTCGTCATCGACCAGCCAGCCGTTGGAGTTCATCGATACGTTGAGGCCTTTGGTGGTGGCATAATCGGCGATTTCGAACAGATCCTCCCGAATCAGAGGCTCGCCGCCACCGAAGTTGATGAAGGGAACCTGTTTTTCGGCAAGAATATCGACAATCTTTTTAATCTCGCCAGTCGAAAGCTCCTGGGCCTTTTCCTCGCGGCTGTAGCAGTGGGAGCAGCTGAAATTGCAGCGGAAGGAGAGCGTCCAGTTGAAGGTCAGCGGCGCGGAAAAAAGTTCGGTAATCGCATCAGCCATGAATCAGCCATCCCCTTTTGAGCAGGTCGTTGACGAAGTCGCTGACGTCTTCGGCCAGCAGTTCGCGCTCAACCTCGAATTCTTCGGCCAGGGCATCAACCACCTGCGCCTGGGTCCGGTGCCCATCGCACAGACTCCAGATCCGGCCGCCGACCAGATTGAGCTGGTGCATCATGCCGGAAATGATCAGGATGACCGTCCCGCGCTCCTCGACGTCTTCGCCCCGCTCCAGGGCCGCGATGGTTTCTTTCTCCCGGCGCCGTTCCAGGCGCCAGACGATATCCGGGTTGCGCAGCAGAGGTTTCAAGCCTAAATCCTTTCCAAAGCAATCTATCAGGCGACAGCCCGTTCCCGAAAGCCCAGACACCCCCCCAGAACGAACACAAAACCAAGCAGGACCGCCGCCTTGCCGTAAAGGGATACCCCGGCCGCGGTGGCGGCGATCCCCCAGGACTGCACCAGAGCCCCGCCAATGAACATGCCGATGACCACCAGGCCGGCGTCGGCATCGCCTTCCCCGGCCTTGACCAGCTGCCGGAACGGGCAGCCCCCGATCAGGACCGAAATCCAGCCGACCAGGGCCATACCGAGGAAACTCCAGAGATGCTCCAGGTGGGCGCCGGGTTGGCCGTAAAGTCCGGGATTGAAGCGGCCCGTAGCGATGTTGAAGGCGACCCCGGTTATCACAAACGCCAGCAGGCCCCACAACAGAGACGAGCGCCGGCCCATCAGCAGGGTATCGCGGATGCTGCCGGTGATACAAAAGCGGCTTCGCTGAGCCAACGCGCCAAGGGCCAGCCCCGCCCCGAGAGCGATGAGCCAGGGCGCGTGCTGCGCGGCGCTGCCACGGCCGGAGAAGATCACGAAACCGGGCCGCGCCAGCAGCAAGAGCAGCAGCAGCCCAAAGAACCCCGGCACCAGTAGACCGCTGCCGCCCCGCGCCTCGCCGTAGCGGCCGAGATGAACGCCCCTGGCCAGGCCCTGCAGACCGATCCAGACACCGCCGACCAGCCCGAGAACGCCGGCCAGAGCGGTAAAGTCTCCGGCGGTGACACGCAAAAAGAGTTTGATCGGACAGCCGATGAAAACCGCGCAACCGACGATCAGGAATATTCCGGAAAACAGCCTCGGCAGGGGCGCACTACCGCCTCGGGAACTGAATTCGCGAAAAGCGCCGGCACTAAGCAGCGCGCCAAGCACGAAACCGATCAGCTCGGGACGCAGGTACTGCATGCGCGGATTGTCGTGAAACCCCAGGGCTCCGGCGCTGTTTTCGATGAAGCAGGAGACGCAGATCCCCGAATTCTCCGGGTTCCCCCAGACCGACAGCATCACGCCGAGGGCGCCAAGAGCGACCCCCGCAGCGATCACGATCCAGGTATGTCCGTCACGCCAGTTCATGGTTATTCACAGCCCCCGGCCAGCCGGCTCTGCAGATAGTAGACATCCTTCAGGGCCGCCTCCAGCGAGCGATTGTCGGGATGGGCCCTGGCCCGCGCGCCGATCTCCGCGAGCCCCTGATCCACCAATTGACGGATTTCCGTCCTGCGGGAGAGGGGGGTTCGTTCATCGATATAATCGCCGTTGAGCCGGACGCCCTTGACGTAACTGGCCACCGCCTCCTCCAGCGCGCCAAGCTCCTTGAGGATGGCCCCCTTGAGAAGGTAACCGTGGGCCTCCCCCGGGTAAGCCCGACTCAGTTCTTCGAGCTTCAGCAAGGCCCGCTGATTCTCCCCGTTGGCCCGCAACTCCTCGACCGGGCCATAAATCTTCTGCACAAACGCCACCCGGGCCTGGTAGGCCAGCTCCTGCTCCAGCCCCTTGTCGAGCGCCGACACCTGCCGGGCATCACTGCCACGCGGCGCGCCAAGCACCGCCAGGGCAACCAGAGCCGCCAGGGCCCCGGCCAGGCCCAGCCAGATCAATCTGTCGAACCAGTCCTTCGCCATACCCGCTCAATACTCCTGGTAAGGAGGCATGTTGGCCCTTCGGGCCATCTCCCGGATCGGATCGTAATCGCTGTCTACCAGCTGCTCGAAGCCGTCGACCCAGGCCGAATCCAGCACCTTGACCCGCTCGCCGTCGATCTCCACCGTCTCCTCCGGGCCAAGCTCCACCAGAACCTGCTGGAATTTTTTGCGCAACTGCGGATCCACCTTCTGCGACGCTCCGAAGGTGCAGTAGGGTATGATGGCACTTTGTCCCAGGATGTGAAAGTCGTCGGCGGTGATCTTGCCCTCCCGGGTCATGATCTCCAGGTCCAGGGCCGGCGCGGCGGCCACGTCGAATTCGCCGAAATAGACTCCATAAACCACCTTCTCGTGCTTGAAAGAGCCCGACGGAATGGCGTAATAAGCCAGGTCCGTCTCCGGATCGAGGCCGGCCTGGAGCATCAGATCGTACTGGGCCAGATAACCGGTCGGAGCGAGCTGGGGACCGAACAGCATGCGCTTGCCCTTGATGTCCTCGAGCCTCTCGATGCCGCTCCCCTTCCGGGAAATGATCGCCCCGGCGGTTCGGGAACCGTACTGCCCGCGCCTTTCGGTGGCCAACAGCTGCAGATCATAGTTTTCCTTGAGAATAATGTAGAGCAGCGAGTTGCCGTGGGTAAACTCGAAGTCCCCGGCCCGGAACCGTTCTTCGAAATCCTGGGTGTCGACCGGGACGGTTTCGAAGTCCACTCCCAGTTTTTCCGACAGATACCGGGTGAGCGGCCGGAAACGTGCCAGGGTCTCGGCTTCGCTGTTGCAGTTCATGTAACCGATGCGCATCTTCGGACGCTCGCCGGGGCGATCACAACCGCCGATCAGCAGCATCGCCAGCAGTACAGCGGCGGAATAGACCGAGATGTTTTTGCGAAACAATTTCCGGAGTAGGGCACGGGCCATAAGGGTAGCATCAACCTTTTCGAAAGCTATGGAGAAAATACGGGCTGCGGCAGCCGGGGCGCCTTTTCCAGGGGGGTGCCGATGGCCACCAAGCCGGTTCCGGGGCGGTCGAGTCCATCCCGGACCAGAGCCATAATGGCCTCGGGCGAGACGGTCCCCCACCAGTTGCCATCGGCCGTCATTTCGGAGCCGCCGTCGTTGACCAGGGCATATTCCCCGTTGGCAACCAGGTGGTTGCGTCGAAGCTCGCCCGTCGAATCGATCCATCGGACGCCGGCGCGACCATTGCCGGCGATGCGGTTTTCACCGATCTGGCAATCTGATTGTTCAAGAAGAATGCCATGTTCGCTGTTGTTCTCGAGGAGATTGCCCCGGATCGTGCCCCGCGAGCGCTGCAGATACAGCCCCTTGCGGTTGTTGGCAACCCGGTTGCCCGTCGCTTGGAGGCTTGAATCGCGCAGACTGACGCCGTTGGTCAGATTGTTTTCGAAACGGCAGCCGACCATGGTCACCTCGCTGTAGACGCAACGCACCCCCCAGTGATTGCGGGCCACCTCCAGCCGCAGAAGATTCACCTCCGAATTGCGGAACTGCAGTCCGTTGAGGTTATCGACGATCCGGCAATCCTCCATGGCAACGGTCGATTCCTGAAACTGGGCGCCCCGCACGTTGTGTCGAAAGACCGAGTTTTGGAGCACGCCCCGGGCGAAGTGGGCATGAAAGCCGCGGTAGGCATACTCCACCCGGCAGTGCTCGAGCCGGTTGTCCTCCTCGGAAGCCATCATATTGATCGCCCCCCAGTCGCCCGGTTTCGGCGCCGCCGCGGCAGACGTGAACAGGATCGGCTCATCCGCCGTCCCCAGGGCCCTGAAGATGCCCTGGATGAAAATTTCGTGTTCTCCGATACCGTCGCCGTTGCTGTCGAAAGGGGTGAACCGGACGACCGTTCCCGGGCGGATTTCCAGCGTGACGCCGGGGGCCACCGTCAGGATTCCGTCAATCAGCACCTCCCCCTCCCAGACCGTATCCTCGAAAAGGGAGTTGTCGCCGGAGTAGATCAGCGGTTCGGCCGACCAGACGGGGCCGACGCACAGAAAAACAAGGGACCACAGGGTGAAAAAGCGCTTCACGGCCTCGCCCCCCCATCCCCGGCCAGCCAGAGAATGTCGCGCCGGTTTCCGATAAACTGGGCCGCCTCGATGTCCGCGCCGTCTTGAAAGGCCGCCAACCCGATGCCGTTGCCGGCAACCTGGTTGCCATCGACGGCCGGGAAGCTGGTCCGGTCGACGTAAATCCCCTCCTCGTCATTACCGGCGATGCGATTGCCACGGATCACCGGATTCGATCCCCACCAGCAGAAAATGCCCCCTTCGCCTCCTTCGATATGGTTTTCAAGGATTTGCGGGGCGCTCTTGTGCTGGGCGACGATGCCGTACCGGCACCCGGTCAGCCGGCTGGCGCGGATCACCGGCGAGGCGCCGACACACAGCACTCCGGTTTCGGCACGGGTGATTTCCACCTCTTCGATGACGGCTGCTTCGGCGCCGTCAAGGAGGATTCCCGCCCAGGCCAGGGGCTCGGAGTCGGGCGCACCCAAGGGAATGAAGCGAACCGGCGCGGTCGCCGTGCCGGCGATCCTCAGCGCGCCGCGTATCAGCAGCTCGGTAGCCGATGAAAGGTATTCGGGGTCGATTTTGGTGCTTTCGGAGTACCGGACATAGATGATGGTGCCGGGCAGAATCTCAAGCGAACTGCCCGCCGGGACCAGAACGTCTCCGCCCATGACCAGGGATCCCGACCAGGTATGGGCGCCGCGCAGGGCACCGACAGCCTCCGGTAGCTCGGCGGGGTCCGGGACGCTGGTTGCTGGTGAAGGCGCAACCGATGGAGGGGCAGATGGAGTGCTCGGCGCGCAACCCGCAAGCAGCACAAGGCACAGCGCGGCGCTCCAGAGGACTCGAGTCATCAGATCCATCCCTGGCTCATCAGAAAACGGCGCGCCGAGGCCGCAGGCGGCGCCCCCTGGCTCACCTGGTCGGCCAGCTCCATGACCTGTTCTGCGGTCAACAGGCGACCGAGCTTTTTCAGGGCGGGAGCCACGAGGGTGAACTGCAGGTCTTCCAGGGGCCGGGGACCGGAAATCAGCAGCGGCAGGCCGTCGATCCGCAGCACGACTGGCTCTACGGGCACAACTCCACCCCAAAAGATCAGATCGACCTTATCCGCCCGCAATTCGGCGAGCGGGTCTTTTCCATCCAGATCCACCCGGACCGATTCGGTGCCGGTTTTTTCTTTGACGTAAAGCGACACCAATGCAAACAACACTTCGCCCTGCGCCCCTGATTCAGCTCCGAGGTACAGCTTGGGCCCGAAGCAGGCGGCCACAGGAGCGGCGTTCAGGGTCAGCAGAAAAAGAAACAGGATCAGCAGGCGAATCGGCATGAAAAATCCAGGCAAAGAAGAAAAGGGGGAATATGGTCAATTGCTTAGCAATGGGTATACCATAACGACCGATTTGCGGACAATCCCCTCTCTTTGCCCTCATGCATCGCTGCCGACGGACCGCGAAAAGGAATAAACCCGTGAATGCAGATGTGCGGGAGAGCAGGAAGAATCTGACGACTTTTCGTCAGGCGGGTCAGTCGAGCAGGCGGTATTTTTCCATCTTGTAGCGCAACGTTGTGCGCTTGATGCCCAGAGCGGCGGCCGCGCGGGTTTGCGACCCTTTTTCCCGGCTCAAGGTCTGGAGAATCAGCTGCCTTTCGAGATCTTCGAGAATCTCCGTCAGGCTGCCGCCCCGCTCGGGCAGCTCGAGGCAGATCTGGTCCTGGCCGGCCAGTGCCTGGGGAAAATCCCGGGGGGTGAGGATCTCCCCCTTGGCCAGAACCACCGCCCGCTCCATCACGTTCTGCAACTCCCGAACGTTGCCGGGCCATTCGTAAGCCAGCAGGCAGCTGAGGGCGCGGGGCGAGATCTGGTCGACCTTCTTACCGGTCTCCCGGCAGTACTTTTCCAGAAAATGCCGGGCCAGGGATTCGATGTCCTCGCGGCGCTCGCGCAGTGGCGGCAGGTGAATATTGACCACATTGAGCCGATAGTAAAGATCCTCGCG